>Ga0181612_177570_pt1 | contig 19435 bp, 13 predicted proteins | sample HoacroProtozoa21_FD_119630 | JGI IMG/M metagenome (GOLD analysis project Ga0181612, IMG submission 119630) | Hoatzin crop microbial communities from Cojedes, Venezuel. Combined Assembly of Gp0051906, Gp0051904, Gp0051908 | reverse complement strand
TCATGCCTTTGAGGAGTCATTCTTTCAGGATATATATCTATCTATTTTATATATTTATATATTCTATATTCATGTAATATGTGTCTATATATATATATGTATGTTTATATGCACACATATACTTACGTAGTCATAAGAACCAGAAGGAATGCCATGCATAGGGCCAATTTGGCCCCTCTAAAGAAGTGCAGGAATACACCGCTGTAACTCCTAGGCTTCCCAGCAAGACGGTTGAGTCACCATCCCTGGAGGTGTTCAAAAACCATGTAGATGTGGCACTTCGGGATATGGTTTAGTAGACATGGTGGTGTTGGGTTGACGGTTGGACTTGATGATCTTAGAGGTCTTTTCCAACCTATGATTCTATGATCTTTTCCTTGGTGTTTTACACAATATGAAGTTGGGAGGAAACATCTGACATTCCACCTTTAGCAGAGATGAAGTGAGGGATGATGTCTTCTCACAGGTTAACTTATAGTTTTTGCAAAAAAATATGGTTTGCAAAGTGGAGAGTTGTTTTATCTTGTTCATTTCCACATCAGAGCGAGACAGAGTTGGAAACCTGAAAATGTTTTTGCTCTTGTTCTTGTAAGTGATTGGAGCACTGCACTGAGTAGAAAGACATTTTCCTTCTTTTTTCTAACTAATGTATAATCTAAAAAATAATGAACAAACAAGAAAAGTAAGAAGAAATATTGTAATTATGTGTATTTACATAGAAAAAACCCCTGTTTCTTCAGGCAGAGATAAACTAGAGTAGAAGAAGAGCGATTACTACTCTAGGAGCAGAAATAGCACTGCCTGATAGTATTTTATTTTTTTATTAAAAAACCCCCCACCAACTATTGTATACAATATTTGAGTATTGCATTTTAATATCATTTTCTGATGAACAAGAAATATTTCCTTGCTTGGATAAGCTGAAGATGAAATATTCATTTTGTTTCCTGGTTAGTGGTTATTCATAATTTATGTTGTGAGGAAAAAGCAGCAATCATGGATGAGTACTACCAGTTGCCTAATGGCTGTGGTTCAGGAAGGACCTATTAAATGAATAAATTACAACTTCCTGCTCTGAAAGTTCACTGGAAACAATTCTGTATGGTATTAGATTTCTAACATGTACTCTTTTCATAAATAAAATATTTTCTTAAAAGTGAAATGTGTTTCAATTAGACTGGCATGAAGTACCACCTTATTACACTATGTTCTGCAGAGCTAAACTTCCCCTTTACTTTAGAGGATAATTGTAGCAAGCTGTATGGACTGATTTTCTCTCACTCTCTGCCGAATTAAAAATTCAGTAATAGAGTTTTCTACATTCAATGAATAGCTCCTCAAGTTTTCCTCCTGTAGTTCATTATGTATTTTCCTGACAAAAGCTTCCCAAGTATCTTGAGCGTTGTGACGCTTAACATGGGATTTTTGATTGACTCTAAATCTTAAATTGGATCTCTTGTGCAAAAATCTGCCTGTAACTCTCTGTCTATTGTGAATATAATGCATGAAGTTTTATCTTCACAGAAACAATACAAGAAAGACCTGGAAACTGAAATTAAAGGAAAGGGCATGCAAGTTGGTCCAGATACTCCTGACATAAGACGAGCCAAGAAAGCTTCTGAAATTGCAAGCATGGTCAGTACCGTACCTGGTGCAAGCTTTCCATTTGACAGAATGCAACATATTATTGTCACTGAGAATTCTAGGGGGTGACCAATCTAGGCAGTAGCAATACCACAGATTTCTCCAAATACCTAATCCGTTGGCTGCATAGAGTCTGAAAGTTGTGTAATCAGCGTACGGGGGAAAGTTAAGACTTCCCAGAACTTTGACCTTTCCATCATCTTTTGCAGGTGGTGCTTGTTCCTCATGAACCGCACGTGGACTGGGCTGTGTTCAGCAGATGCTGGCCCTACTGCTTTTAGGTCTAAATAGCTGCTTGTTTAGTTAGAGCCTAATGATCAACAGAGTTAGAGAGAGGTTAAATCCTTATGACCCCAGTCTTGCAAAGCACGACTGTGGGAGAAAGTCTTGTCTACACGTGCCTGTGGTAGTGGATGCCAAAGCTGCAGAGACAGGTGGATGTGAAAGGTTACATCAGATTTGAAGTAAGCAGTCTGTTAAAAGAATTTTTTAACCGGTCAGCAGCTACAGCATAGGGGTGTCATTCATAGATCCTGCAAAGCTAATGCTGTTGAATCAAAAGTTATTTGGTGTTTTAAGAATGCTCTTCAGTGGGATCACAGATGTAAGTAGGAACAGTTTAATTTGGCTGTCAGACATGTGGGTATTTCCAATGCTATTCTTTTCAGAAAGAATACAAGAAAGACTTGGAGAATGAAATTAAAGGAAAGGGAGTAGGAGTGGGCATGGATACCCCTGATATACAACGAGCCAAAAAAGCTTCTGAAATTGTAAGCCAGGTGAGTATAGAATGAATCTCTTAAGATTACTTTGGAAGTAGACGCAATGAGACGTTAAAAACATAAAATCTTCTGGAACATACTTGGGCTAAAAGGAATAAGCAGTGCACAATAAAAAATCCTAAATTAAAGAAAATGAATAATTTATTTTAAAGTCTGACCGGTGCTGTCAGAATAACTTTGAATACAGCATGGACAAATCACTATAAAATTAGTTATGGAGTTTTTTCCTTATTTTTTCTTCAGAAAGAATATAAAAAGGATCTGGAGACTGAAATTATAGGAAAAGGGATGCAAGTTGGCCCATATACTCCTGAAATAAAACGAGTCAAAAGGGCTTCAGAAATAGCAAGCCAGGTAGGCATAATTCAAAGGCTGAATGTTTTAGTTCTGTGTAACAATGAGTGCTTGACATATATTGCTCAAAATACTTGTTCTCTAGCTCTGTAGAGGCTTTCATACCCATATTAAATTAATTTACATGTAGTAAAAAATCTTACTGCATGATTTTTATTTGTATTAAGGCCTGTCATGCTAGGTAAATTGAATTTAATTGTTTACATCTACTTGCAGGTCTTTTTACATTACCTAGTGAGAAGGATATATATATACCTTGAAAGTGAAGGGAAAGTATATAATATATATGATTATATTATATATGTATGTTACATATTTTCAGTATGGCACACAGTGTCACATGTCCCACACAATAATAAAAATATCATGGAGGAGAGAGGTTGAAATAAATGCTCTACGAGGATGTTGAGGTTCATCAGCAATAAGCGTCTTTTGTTGTAGTTTGGATATTCTGAGCCCATGAAAGCAGGAAATAGACATTTTAAAACTATTTTTCAGAAAATGTACAAAGATGAAGCAGAGAAGATGCTCTGTAACTACTCTGCTGTCCCAGACACTCCAGAGATGGAGAGGGTAAAAAGTACTCAGAAAAACATCAGTTCAGTGAGTAATACTGCTTCTCTCTTCGCTTGCAACTTTTCAGATATTTTTCAGTTTAAATAGGCTCTTTTGTGCCACAGCATGAAATAGGGAACTTATGAGTAAACATTCTTTGAACCATTTGCATAATTTTCCTGGCAAAAGCTGTATCACTCACTTCTTTCAGTAAAAAAAAATACCCAGCTTTTCTAGGTGAGACACTGTTATTTTGAATTGCTAAACCATTTATACCACCTTGCCAAGCCACAGCTATTTTTAAATGAAGATTTTTTTTTCTTTTTCTATCAAGCCCCAGGATGTACTTTATTTAAAAGAACAAAAAAAATCTAAGGCTTATTACTGTACATACAAGATTTTTCATCTGTTTCCTATTGTATGTACAGAACATCAAGATTTGAGTATAAAATTAGAACGGATCAGGTTTCATAAATATATATGTCGAATGATTTTGTTATACTGGCTATATTTTTTATTTTTATGCTAGATTTAAGTTTCAGTTTATCTCTAAATATAAATTATGAGCTTAGATTTCTAAAGTTGCTTAGTTTGTGATGCATTCTGTTCCATTTCCTTTTTGGGCCCATCAATTCTGCTGTTTGTAACTCTAGCTTTGCTTGTAATATAACAGAGAAGAGATGAGGAGGAGTAAATATAGCCTCGGGAACCAAAGGCTATCCAGTTAGTGTCTGTTTTTTATGGCTATGGCAGACTAAGTAATACCAATAAAGCCAATGATTTGAGAGAAAGGAATATAAGTTACTTAAATATTTTAGTATTATCTGACACAGATGTGGTTCTTTTGCTTAGAGATATTCTCAGCTTCTCCAACTCTGCATGAGTACAAGGCCAATTAGTTTTCCTCAGCAGTGTTTACCTGCAGCTATCCCATATCACTGTGGCTTCACTAGGGGAGTAAGAGCCTGCGGGAAGAGGAGAGGAGAAAACTCTCTGAGGCTGCTCGAGGCAGTGGTCTCTCCTGTAACATCTTCCAGCCATTACCTGCTCCTTTTCTTCCTTCAGAAGCTGAAAGCTACATCTTTCTAATAGGAACTGTTGACAGGCCCACTGGCCCCAATTTTGTTACTTGTAATCTTCTGGTTTTGGATGGTGCTGTGCAGCACGGTGTGACGGTGATTAGCACCATATCTCATGTCACTGGCATCCTAATGTGCTACGCTGAAACTCCATGCAACAGAGGGGATCCAAGCTAACCTCTGCTGGTCTGCTTTCCTCCCTGCTCCAGTCTTTGCTAGCTTTTGATGAAGTCCTGAAACAGGTCAGTGGGTCTGGCAGTGTGGACTCTCTCACAGTTAGATACCAGGCACATAATACCTTCCACTAATTAATTAGGCCTTGACAAGCCTCTGATGCATCTGTACCCCTTGCAGCCCTGTAGGCCAGTGTGAGCGTTCAGTGCCAAGGCTGACAATTATCCTCTTTGTTAATGTGCTAGATAATATGAAATAAATATATTTTATCTTTGAGGTGATTTGTGTTTGCTCTATTTTGTGATCATCCTTTTTCTGTTTCTGAGCTGGACCCTCCAAATGTAGGAAAGCAGTTTATAGCTGTGATTGAATTACCATTTTTTTTTCTTTCTCTACATTTTAATCTTTCAGCATTCTGTGCAAGTTAGATTATAAAGTTAAGTTAGTTTTTACCAGGTTTAGATATCACTGGGAGCAGCCCCAACATAAAAAAATTAATGACCCCTAATAGGCTTCTGATTTTTGGATTTTGTATTGAGTTCTTTCCTGCCATAAGGGACAAAAAAAGTGGCTAGCTCTGCAGATAAGATCAGTGCTGCTTTTAGCTCATTTGGCAGATGATTTACAATAGGATATTTATTGCACAGTCATCTCTTTCATAGAAAAATTCCCAGCCCCAACATTTTTTACCACAGCCTCCTTGGTAGAGGAGAAAAATATATGTAGATCAGGCTACTGTGTAAATCTTTCTACCTTGTACTGACATGTAGGTGCTAAAGAATTTTCAGGTTCTTGCTTATAAATTGTCTCTGTTCTTGAGAGTTAAAAAAAAATTCTGAACGGTTAAAGGTTTTCTGAATATTTAAAATGAGTTGTAGACGTAAATATTTCATTCTCCTCTAGAATATTTGGCATCAAGAATGATGTTTTATTGTTTAAGGTTTATTGATAGGAAAAAAAAAGTTGAATAAATCTTGGCTTAAGAAAGGCAGAAATACTAAATGGTGAAGATTTATTTTATGAACTGCAGGATCAGACTTGTTTTTACACTACCAGCCTGGAAATACTTACTGGAATGGCAACAGCTGTGACACAAATACTGAAATTCATATAAAACTTCTTTAGGAGTTTTCCAGTGTGAACTAGTGCTTTATGGCTATTTAAATTATACCCACATTTGGAATTTGTGGAGCTCTTATTGACTGTCGCTTTCAGTAACTTTGAATGACTGATTCTACTGATGCGCTTTGTGTTTTGTCCTTTAGTGAAACAATTGATAGAGAGGAGAATTATATAAACAGCATGTGTATCTTTCCAGAAGTGAGCTTTGTTTTAGATGCAGTCCTCAGCTTTCTGGCTTGAACCCAGAAATCAAAAAATTGCATGACTTGGATTGTAGGTCTGGTTGTTCTGGTTATTTAGTCATGAATATGTCAATTTTTTGGTTTGTTAAATTAGAAGTAATAGTATCTGTTCACTACTCAGAGTATTCTAAGATCTAAAGATTAAAAAAAAAATTCAAATCTTGCATGTACATGCACGTTCAATTACACTGAAATGAGTGAGATTACTCAAGCATGAAGTTGCATTTGTAAACGTTTATAGATTATGATCTAAATTTTAGTATTATTTCCAAAGTTAAAACTATCATTACAAACACTTACAAATGTTTGAGGTCAGTCTAGAGGATGATAATAGATTATCTGGGTTGCAGCTGAAAACAAACAGAATGTTATTATAGTTATTGATAATTGGTCTGATTTAAGAAAAATTGAAGTATTTGCTTTCTTAGCAAGATTTATAGTCAGATCAATTTGGAACTTGGAAGATTGCCCAGCCATTTTATGAGAACTTGTACTTGCATTGCTAACAGTCTCATAATGAGTTTTTCTTTTGGGGAAATGAAGGTGTTGTATAAGAAGGAAGTAGGAGCTGGCACAGCTGTAAAAGAGACTCCAGAGATTGAAAGAGTAAAGAAAAATCAACAGAATATTAGTTCGGTAAGTGTTATTAACATTAATTATTCTCATGTGAGTAAACGGTGGTCAAATTTTTTTTCCATCTTTACTAATAATTCTACATTTTCATATCACACATCTCATTCAAATACTGCTCTACTGGATTTTGGATATAGAATTTCATTCTAGTAGAGTTAGAGCTCCACTCTAGTGTAGTTCTGTGTCCAATGGTAGAGTTTCAAATTGGAGCATCATGAAAAATAGGAAAAATTTTAAACACTTGAGGAAAGAGTTTTGTCTTTCTAGAGTGAGAAACACGAAATGTATGTCCTGATATGACAGACTGAACAGCAGTTGTAATTTGCAATTTAGAGTACTATCATATTACAAAAAAGAAAATCTGTAATGTTCCTGCAGAGTCTAGGTGTATTACATAGGGGTTGGTACACTTCGCACTTCAAGAAGAGGAAAATGGATGTGCAGACTCGACCTACCTGAAAAGGTGGAGGGTTTGTGCTGCTTTACATGCTGATGGCAAGTTGATCTGTGGATCTCATGAGGCTGGTTCCAAACTGATGTTGTTTATCTGTGGATGCCCAATGACTTTGGCACTTCAATGGGCAACTAAAAATAAAATATCAAAATGAGAGTTTTCTACAAGTAGAACAAACTCTTCTGATAAATATGTGACAAAGCTTGGAAAAAAGTGGAAAAGTGACTGTCAAGCAAGAAAACAATTGTAGCTGCATTGGTCATTTGTTTGGAATTTCTGCTGCGGAGTCCTCTGGAGTTGTTTTTGTGTTTGTGACATGAATTTTCTGATGATAGATGCTTTTTTAAAAATGAAGTTGGAAAGTAACACATAGACATGACACTAGATTGTGTTTAACTATTAGCTGAAATCCAAATTAGGGACACTGGATGCCTATTCTACTACAATTTCCATGTTTACCAAGTATTGTTAAATAGTGCATTTCCCATCGAGGTAAGGTCAGGTAGGGAATTTCCATAAAATTTTGAAAAATACATCTTTTTCTTGGAATTTTTGTCTGTTCCATTCATCACATTTCATCTTGTCATTTTGAGTCACAGTGCGATTTGGAGATTCAGTGCAAGCTATCATGTGTCGTAAGTCCTGAAACACCATTTCTGATTGGGAAGCTGTAGGTTTTCTTGATTTGAGGGTGGTTTTGTTTGTTTTGATTGTTTTTTGTTTTTTTGGTAGTTGGTTGTTTAGTTTATCCCCCCTCCTATGCTTTAGGGTTTTTTTAGCGGTTCTACAAACAAAAACCTAACCTCCTGTTACCTATTTGAATTCCATTTACCATGGACATTTATTTTGAGGATAGTCACACACAGGGGCTTGTTAGGAGTAGTCTTACTCTAATGCTTTTTCTCAATACCTTTCAAAGTGAAATGGAAAAATAGTGTGCAGTGGTCTTGCTGTTTTAGAAATCCTAAACAGTGATGAAGAGGGGAAAATCAAAGGTGGATCAGTATGCTAGTAAACACACTTGGAAAAAAGCATATCAAGAGAAACACAAAATGTGTTAGTGGTTTAGTGGTATGATGTAAGCAGCAGGACCTTTACCTTGCTAGTCTGTGTGTAGAGTTACTATTTTACAAAAGATATTTTATTATATCTAGTGTAGTTGACATTACTTGCCTTGCATAATATTTATTTAAAGTGCGGAATACCAAATCTAAAAGCAATGTGCAAGAAAGTTTTATATGTCAGTAAGATGGAAATTATATTGTGCAATTTACAGGAGTCCCAAAGGAAGGGTAAATTACACCAATTTTGACTCCATTAGATTTGAACATTTTACAGATATCTTTGAATTTAGCCAGAAGGACTTAGGACAGCTTTAAAACTATTTGCTGAGCTAAGTGAAACTATGGAATGTGAAGCACATCTGCAGTGCAAAATCACCCAGAACATCAAATGAAAGTTAACACTTGCTGTACAACCAAACCATGCAAAAACATCCATTGCATCATGTTCTGAAAGTGATCAAATTCTTCTGGATGACATATGTTGGAGACAAAGCTCAGAAAGGTCTGTATTCAAATCCTAAAAAACAAGGTGGTGACAGCCAAAGTGGCTGAGCTCACCTCACCTGTTGTGGTGAGTGGTTTGGAAGAAGCAGCCTCCTAAATAGTTGGAGTCAAGGTCTCACAGAACTTTGAAAGCAAACATCAGACCCACAGACTGTAACTGAATGTGAACTGAGAAGCTACAAATAATGAAGAGGATTTTTTAAAAACTTGTTTATACTGAGGGACAGACAGGGCTGGACACAGCACGAGGAAGAAGGCTGTTGGGAGAAGATTGTAATTGTGGTTTTGTTTGTGTGAAATCCATGAGGCAACCCCTGTGATATGTCAGTCAACACCACGAAGCTGGGGCCTGATTAAAGCTCAACCAACGGACATTTTGAAGCATTTTAAGGACTAGTAGCACTGCCAATTCTTAAGCTTACCTAATAGTCTCTATTAAAAGACCCTTTTTCCAGTGGTTTAATACTTCTGCCAATCCTAAACTGTCTGGACTGAAATTTTCCATTCCTGGTGTGTGCTTTGGGTTGGATTGGTTTTATTTTATTTATTTATAAATTTCAGCCAAAGCAGCTTCCAAATATGAGCATAGAGAAAAACAAGTTGTTTTGCCTGTGCTAAAAGATTTGGCATTCACCAGAAGTACCATGACTTGAAGAAGAGTGTTTAAAATTATCTACTAAATGATATTTGGTACAGTGGATTTGGGAAAAAAAGAGGCTAGGGATGAGGAACTGAAAGTGTAAGAGAACTTGGTCATGGACAAAATGGAAAGGCCAAATATGGGGAAAGACAGGCAGAGTGATGTGCTTCTGTGCATGGGTGCCTCCTTCCAGGAGTGCTGAAACAGAACCCAAGGTCATTTAGACTCATCATTCCCTCACTATCAGCATGTATCTGAGGTATCCTTAGTCAAACATTTTCCCCTTCTTTGATGATAGTGTCCACAGATGTAACAAACTATGATGGTTCTCATGGGTTTGTGCAGTCAATCTAAACAAACCACAAGGAGCTTAAGATGAAGGCACATGAAGGAATGTACATTTGTAGTTTTTAACTCATGAGAAGTTGCCACTCCAAGAGGTACTTTTAGGGAGTATTACTAAGGCCACTAAGTCAATACGCAAAAGCAAGAACCTGATTTCAAGTCCCTGTGTCTAGATCTGATGATCGAATGCCAAAGTATATGATTTTATACTTTGTTGTGAGACAGACCTGCTCTGGTTTTTCGTTTTGCAAAGTACAGTTCAATGGGAGTTTTCATTTGAATGCAGGTGCCGTATAACCCTATGTTTTTTAAAATTCTGTAGCCAGATTAGCTGTTGCTTGTCTCTGCTCTCTAGTAAAAATAGTACTTTTCATTGTCACAATTCCCTTTTATTTCCTTTTACCACAAAATTAGTGAATTAAAGCATGTGGAAAACTCAGATGCTTTAGTGAGGAGCAACATAGAAAAGCTCCTGAAGAAATCAGTAATTCTGTCATCAAAGCAGGACCTTAAAGCAGTTAAAGAAAAAAACAAATGAACAGTCATGGTCTGCATGCAAGCTACTCACTAAGTAGGGGTCATTGATTGTGTGTAATGAATGAGGTAGAATTCTCCTGAGAGAAACAGCTTTTGGTAATAGAGAAACAAGATTATACAGCACTTAAAGAGGAAAAGAACGAAGTAGCACAAGATATAATAAAAACTGTATATGGAGAAGATTTGTACAAGCGGCAGAACTAAGGTTACATTTAAGTTGAGTCATTTTCCGATATCGGAGTCCTTGATTTTGCAGCCTTCAAATGTATTTAACAGAAGTTTTGTGTGTAATATGAAACAGTACAAATTTATTCATTACGGTGTTCCCTTGTTCTTAAAGTACTTTTCCTTCCTTGACTCTTGGTAATGGAAAATGTTTCCAACTATTACGTTATACCGCACACACAATTTTGAATGTTTTTGTGAATTTCACTGTTTTATTACCATTATAAAAAAGAAGATAGCATGCCATATTACTGTAAAGGATGGCATGGTCTACAAGTATTATTTATTTTATAGTGGCATAAGAGATTTGAAGCTCAATTTGCTAAGTACTGGAGGTATTTAGTAAAGGACAGTAAGAAAAAAAAATGCACAGACTTGTCAAAGATGGCCACTTTGGATAGTGTATGGAAAACCAGAAAATATGATGCCTTTCCTTTTAGTGTACCACATTCACTTAACCTTACAATTCTTTCTCATTAAGTTGAATTACAGTTTTGGTACATATGGTGTATAACTGAAGAAATTTGAGTTCTGTGCATCTTTCAAATTATGGAGCCTACTGTATTCAAACATACTACTGTTTAGAGGAGATTAAAAGTGGCAAAAGCAACAGCATCTTCAAAGGCATCATCCATCCAAACATCTGCATTCTCTCTGATGTGTCTGTGTGTTTTTAGAAAACTGGAATGAGACTGTGAAGTCATTTGCCCTATTAAGAACACATCTGTGAAATGTTAAGTTTCTGAAATGGGCTGGTAGACTCCATAGCAAGATGACAGCAAGACCAAGTCATTGTCAGAGTGATGCAGATCTCCAGGTAGCATATGCAGCATCCCAATTCTCATCGAATAATAGAATCATTTAGGTTGGAAAAGACCTTTAATATAATTGAGACCAACCATATAGCCACAATCCCATGTGATATATATGTTGTAAGAGTTTTGGAGTGGTAGACTTGTTATATACACTCTCTGCTACAAGATGCATCGGAGACCCTAGCAGCCTGTTTCAGAAATTAAATGTAACTGGTTTTTTTCAGGTCAATAGTGTTGATAGGTGTGATCTAGCTGTGCACTATGTGTAAGGGAAAGATTAAAAAATGTTTGTTGCAGTTTAGTGCTTGTCTGTATCTTCTATAGATTGCTAATATTTTGTAATATTTATTGTGCAGATTAAATACAAAGAAGAAATTCACCATGCAACACCTATTTCTGATCCACCCGAACTAAGGAGAGTTAAGGAAAACCAGAAGAATATTAGCAATGTGTGCCCCATTTTCATTGCTTGCACACTTCTCTCTGCTGTATTAAATGTGTTTGTGCCTCAGTGAATATGTCTGTGGTGTTTGTGCTAGCTCCTGTTTGTCCACAAAGACTAATTTAATCCATTAATGGTAAAATAACTCCTTAGCCTTGCACTTTGATTAACATCAATGAGAGTGAATTATTCCTGTTGAAGTATCAATTGTCTGTGTCTGAAACAGAACTGCAGGAAGGTAAGTACTAAGTATCATGTGGAAAGATGTGGGTGTTTATTAAGGAACGATATTTTCCATCCAAATGCAGTGTGCCCTTTAATTATGTCTAACACACTGTTGTATTTCTGTTACTCGGAAGTCTCTGTAATATCTTTTGCCATGTTTTCTAGGTTCAGTACAAAGAGCAGCTCTGCAAAGCTACGCCAGTGAGTGTCACCCCTGAGATTGAAAGAGTCAAGAGGAATCAGGAGAATGTCAGCATGGGAAGTTGCTCTTATTTAATCCTTTGTATAATTTTTGGGTGCAGAGGATGAGTATGAAGTTCGGCCTCCAGAAACTATGCCTTTTCTTCAGTGAGGTGCGGGGTCAGTAATGGAATTACTTGAAAACTCTCTTTTAGGAAGCAATTGTGAAAAGACGTTGCTTGGTTTGGGAGATGACACGTGAAGCATCACATATTCAATTAAAGAAATGGCTGCAACATTTTGAAAAGGTTACTCTTTGTCTTGGATATCTGCAGGAAATCTTGACAGATTTTTTTTTTTTTACAGAATATCCTTTACCATCTTTTTTTTTTTTTTTTAGTTTGCTTTGTAAAAATTTGGCTACAGTTGTACCCAAACTCCAGCTCTCTTACCTGTCTCTTTCTGGTTCCTCATTAACCTTCCTATCAAGAGTTTAGTGTTTAATGGCTGACATAACCGTTAGAAAGTCATATTGTTTGCAGGAGCACAGGGAAGAAGGTAAGGGCTTTTGGAGCATGTTGCTGCTTTCCTGCACTGCTGAAGTTGTACCTTGTTAATGAGCCTTTGCGAGACCAGCCGTTCCACTCACTGGAAACAGCCATCAGCTGCTGCATTTCATGGGGCTACAAATAGCTACAGGGTTTCCCTGGGGTGTTTTCTGCCATGTTCCCCAACTTGGTTTAGAGTTACAATTTTCAAGAATACTGTCCCTCGAACTTAAGTCTATGCTATTTATTCCTGGACTTATGTTGATTATCTAGCTCTCCTAAAGTGCATGTGGTTCAAACAAAGCTGTTCTCCCAAGTGATTCAAGGCAGTCTGTGTAGTTGTTCTGCTCACAGCATTGTTTACCTTTCACCAATTTTTGTGTTGTGCAAATTTCATTGGAACGATTCAGTTATCTTTCAGGTCACTGGAATAGCCTTGGGCAAAGATTCTTTAACTTCAGGCGTTTCTAGAAACATTAAGTCTTGAATAATCATTTTATCTTTAGAAATGTCAGTTTGCAAGTTTAATCCATTTGATATCTTACAATTGTTTGTATAAGATGTTAATTTTTCAATTGGAATATGTTGATGTGGACAGACCAAAACTGTGTTGTGTGGGAAGACAATTGCTTGAACAATGTGTATGTCAACGCCACAGTGCATTGCAGAATTATGAGCGTAATATAGTAGCACAGTTATCCTTATCACACAAACCCAAGAGCTTATTAAAACAAAAAAAAGTTTTGTATTGGAATGTTTGTTTTACATAATACTATATGGATTGGCATAATCGTGTAAGAATCTCTAATAATTTACACAGTGTGTTCCATACCTTCCCAGTGTTTGGGGCCAGGTTTAACATTAGAATGATTGGTCTGTCAATGCCACATCCTATCCTTCATCCCCTTTAGATACTGATACTGCCTTGAGTCTGCATTTGGTTAATGCATCACTGCTGCAAGTGTATTTTGTTAAAAAGTGACAGAGGGGACATTCCTACAGTACATTTAAATAAACACGTGGTGAAATTTAGGCAGTTGGATTCATCTGCAGCATTGCATCCTCTGTGTTTAACCACCTTTGAATATATAAAGCGTACAAGTTAGAACATGGATGGTATCCTTATAGAATCGCTATGTCTGGACAAATATACATTTACAGTAGGCAGTGCTGAAGTTCTGTTTTTTTCATTTTCTCTGCTTGACTTTACTGCATTATTTGTGACTTACCCCATTCCAAGTATAAGATATTTCTCTATACTGCCAAAGACCAGTGTGGTAAATGTCAAGATGTTGTGTGCATATGTGTGTATATATCCACACAAACGCATTAATAAGAAGACTATACAGAAAGAATTCAAGGTTATACTTCAAAAATGAAGTTTTATGAGCTTTAATAAATTTCAAATGCATTTTAGCTTTTCATTTGTTTCCTGGATGACCTTTTAAATCATACATTTTAATGTAATGCAATGTGATATTGCTTTAGTTCAAAGAGTAGGTACCATTTTATTCTTTTAAATGATAGGTTCACTACAGAGAGCAGCCTGGCAAAGCTACTGCTGTGAGCGTCACTCCTGAGATAGAGAGAGTCAAGAAGAATCAAGACAATATCAGCTCGGCAAGTTGTCTGAATCTTTTTGTCATTTAGATTTTAAGTCATTGTGGGAATATAACAAGGATATGATTTTCCATTTAGATTTGATGTATCAAATGAGTCCAACTGCATCCACTGAATGGATATTTTTTTTTACCCTTTGGGTACATGCACTGCACATATGGCAACTAAAATATTCAGACTTTTCTGATTATTCTTGCAAAAAAAATGAGTGATTGTGTTGGCACCAGTATTTTTAAAGGAGAGAGTCAGTAGAGGTCAGTCATTCGTTCAAGAATCTTTGTCTCTTATTACCAATTTTTAGTTGCTAGATTGCAGGAGTAAATTACAGTATAGAACAAAGGCAATGAGAATTGAACTTCAGTGCAAATTTCATTTTTTTATGATTCAAAGCATGGAAGCATGTAATCATCCATTCCACTCTGCGACATGCCACCCATGTTAGAGCAGAGTAGTCCTGAACAGATTCTATTACTAAACACCACAGAGTAAAATACTGTATTTTTCTTGGCTTTTATGATAATAATTACTTTTTTCTTTTTTTCTTAATCGCCACTACGGTGGTGTAAGAAGCAACAGACAATTCTAATAAGAAGTAAGGCTTCTTCCTTCAAAACAACATGGTTAAGTAAAGGACCAGAATAGTTACATTACAGTCTGTCCCCTCGACACTGAAACAACAACAGTGACAAAGCCCTTGCAGATGGTAAATAGGACAGATTTCATGCAGAGCTGCTGTCTCAAGGTGGCAGAAGAGAATTAATAGTAGTGAATGCTTTAGAACTGAGAGGGGAAAAGTAAAGTAGGTTGGATTTGTCAGAGGATTTGTCTAAGGACAAAGGAACAGAATCTGACCTTGTAACTACATATGTCTTAAGTATGTTCTTAAAATGCTCATGCATATTTACCAAAGTCAATTAGTTTTGAGATGCATAGTTAAAAATGAGGGAAACTAGCTAATATGTAATTTTAAGGAGGGTTAGACAATTTCGATACTCTGTTTCTCTCATCGCAAACGCATGTTGAAACAGATTTGCACAACTAATTTGAGAGGTAATGCTTTGAGTGTGAATGTGTAGGTAAATGTAAAATATTTACTAACACTCAGTACACAGGTTACAATGCAATGTAGAAACTAAGAGAGTCCGTTATTAGAAGAATTCAACCAGCCAGAAGAAACTGTAAGAGTACTCATTCAAGAACCAACAAGTAGGACAAACTACTTTTACTGTTTTAGAATTTTGAGTGTGGGGTTTTTTTGCCTTTTCTTTTTTTTTAACAAATAATTAACCTTGCATCTTTACAAGTCTGTAAAAATGCCACAAAAGAAGCTAATTAGAAGAAATATGACATAGGAGGTTCTGTACTTACTGATGCACAAAACACAGAGCCCAAAAGTTGTCTTTGAAAACAGCATATTCAGATTTGTCCCAGACATGTTGCTTTTGTGCTGCTAGCAAGGAGTAGCTACCAAACAGGAGTGAGAAGGCTGCCAGAGGTCTGGTCCTTTCGTGAGCTGAATTCCCTGGGGACCCACGGGTTTTCACGTTAATTGCAACCTGGAAGCAGACTGAGGACAGAATCTAGGTCTGTCTGGATAAGAAGAAGGTAGTTTATCATCAGCCATACAAATATATTTTAAAGATGTCCAAGTCACAGTGGTGGTTTTTTTTGTAACAGGCTGCCCAGGGAGGTTGTGGAGTCTCCTTCTCTGGAGATATTCAAGACCCACCTGGACGCAGTCCTCTGCAGCCTGCTATAGGTGACCCTGCTTCGGCAGGAGGGTTGGACTAGATGACCCACAGAGGTTCCTTCCAACCCCTAGCATTCTGTGATTCTGTTTTCTTAATATTTATCTTATTTTTCAGTCGATAATTATTTCACATATGTCATTTTAACAGTCAAGAGTTTCAGCTTTCAGGTAAATACTATTTTTTTTCAGTAAGTGATTGATGGTATAAATGTGCCCTTTGGCATTACCAATATACTAGCTCATCTGTATCTTTCCTCTGAAGTAAGTCACTAGAATATGAGTATAAAGAAAGAAACAAGAAGAATGTTGAGTATTGTGATTTGGAAAGGATACTGTTGCATGGTGTGATTCTCACCATCCTTTCCACTGTAAACAAAAACTTCATGTGTGCTTTCATTGCTGTTTTGCAGGTCAAGTACAGCAGTGATCAGAGGCAGATGAAAGGTAGACGTAGTGTGCTTCTAGACACACCTGTGCTAAGGCATGTCAAAGAAACACAAAACAACATCTCAATGGTAGGGTATTTTCTTCTTATGACTAGAATATTCTAAGGAATGGCACTTGACTTCCACTGGATTTTGCCTTCCATTAATATAGGTAGCTAATGAAACTCTCTGCTCAAGTATAGAAGGAATATTTTCTTTTTATGCCTGTTAAGGGAATGTTTGCTAACTGCATATGACTGTAATGAACTTTTTCAAAATACTAATAAACAGTTTTCTAACAGTTAAATGTCTGTTCTTTGTTGTTTGTTTTCTTCGTTTTCTTCAAAAAGTACACCCCTCATTGGAGCATCACACAGTTTGGCTGGATTAGGTGACACACTTCACCTTGTGCCTGTGCACGTTCCTGGTTTCTGTGTGACTTTTGTTCTTGGAATGAGTTGTTTTGAGTGCATTTGCTGTGTGAGAATGTTTGTCAGTTTAATTCTGTGGTGATAAGACTATTTAAAAAGAAAATGTGCATAATCAGGGATACTGCTTTGTAACTCTTACTAATACTGGTTTTGTTCCAACACTTAGTTATATAACACTTTCTACCCTAATGTCCTTGTTTAGAATTTTTTTTTTTAAAAGCAGGCTGCTTAGAATAACTGCAATTCTTTCTAAAAACCTATGTTTTAAGCCAACTGGCATATGATAAAACAAAAGAGCAAAAGAGTGCCTTTTGTATGAAACGTATGTATAATCAAAATTCTCAGTGAACAAAAATACTAGAGTTCTTTAGAACTACTATTGCTGGAACGTTTTTTACTGACAGATGTAGTTGTCTACATCGGTGGAGAGCTATCCTATCTTAGAGAAGAAGGGAATGGACCAGATGACCTCCTGAGGGCTTTTCCTTCCTGTGTGACTGTAAGATGATGCTTTGCTGCTTGAGTTAATGCCTAATTCAGTGGCAATGGAAAACAAATGCAAAACTGATAATAAAATCAGGAAATCAAGTTAGGGAGATGGAAAAGACTTGGCTGGCCATCCAGCCTATCTTATGTGTGTAACAATTCTATTACGGTGCAAAACCCAAAGCATAAAAGTGCCTCATAAAACAAACACATATGCATTCTTGCATAGAATAACTATTTGCTGTCAAGTGCAGCTTTGGGGAAAAAATGTAATTCTTCTTATTTTCGTAGGTAAAATACCATGAAGATTTTGAGAAGACAAAGGGCAGAGGCTTCACCCCAGTGGTAGATGATCCTGTAACAGAGCGCGTGCGGAAAAACACCCAAATTGTAAGTGATGCTGCATATAAAGGCGTGCATCCACATATCGTTGAAATGGATAGAAGACCTGGAATAATTGTTGGTAAGTTGTTAAGTACTGTTGCTATTGAAAACACTGTGGGGAAGATCAAAGCCTCTGCTTGTGTTCTCCATTGTAACGAAGAAAAAGTACTCCCAGACTTCATTTTCACTCTTTTATCTGTATGAAACTTGTGTTGAACTACTGGTTCAATGCCAACTTCTAGTGAAGTAATAATGGGAATGAATGGAAGATATATTGTCATTTGCTCTGTTATTTTTTCTCAGATAAGGATAGTCATTGCTATCACTTTAAAGTTGAATTTTCACTCCTGAAGAAATGCTAAAATTTCTGCAATAATCTTCATTTTGCACAAGAGATGATTAAAGCTGTGATTCTCCATGATTTCGATGTTTAAATGTTGCAGACCAGTTGGATATTTCCCCTTCTGTCAGTCAGCAATTTGTACAGAGCTGCACAGGCTTCATTTACCTATTGTTTTAGAATTTCATACAGCTTTCAAAATATCTCAAACTTTAATTCATCAATAACTCAGTAGATCTGTGGTAAGCCAAACGCCAGTGTTCAGAAGTGGTGTTCTAAAAGATGGTCCAAGGTACGACCAGGTGTTCAGGGGATAGAACACAGACTGGTTTTATATGTAGAGACAGAGTATTGCATTAAGATGTCATTTGGGGTGTTCATAACAAACACTAGTTAAAAATCAAAATGGATATTTGAAATCTCTTATAAGTTAGCAAGTCTGCTATGGCAAAGCAAATGGTAACCTCACTTTTTTTTTTTTCTCCTTTCTTTTTCTTTTAGTGTGTCCTTTTTCTGTTTTTCTGTGCTTTATAACAGGGTAGACCGCAGAAGGTCTACATACAGAAAAACATGCTGAGATAACACTCTAAAATCCTTCATACATAGTAATAATAGTGAGGGTTGACTTTCAGTCTACCTCTCAATTTGCAGGTCAAATGGACTAATTGGTGGGTCGTATAGCCCATCCTCCTGCCTAAAGCAAGGTTAACTGTATCTACATCATTCCTTGCAGATACTTCTTCAGCCTTTTCCATAGTCTCCAAATGAGTGTCTACCACATAAAGAAGTATATTTCTTTCCTTTTTGTATAGCCACCTTTTACATGTCTGTAGCTACAGCCTTGTGTCAGAAGGGATTTCTCAAAAGGGAATGTTTAAAGAGCTCTACCTGGGGAAGGTACTGATGCTTTTAAGACCGTGCAAGTCTCAGAAGGTCACACATTCTGGATCTAGGGCAACAACTTGTTCAGAAATTCGTTGTCTGTAGAGACCCAAGCACTTGAACTTGCTTCCATAGCTAGAGGTGGTGCAGCCAAAGAGAGAGAGAAAAGCCCCTGCAAAATTGGAGGTCAATGTACAGTTTGCAATGTGCCATTTAGTGCTCACTTCAAATCTCCTACTCTACTGCATTGCATGTGTGCTGTAGCCCTATGTCAGAATCATGAGTGCAATCCTCTGTCCAGTAACTGAAGGCTTTCTAGCACAAACAAATTAGGATTAAGAACATCACTGAGATAAAATCTTGAGCTGTAATAACTGGGGTGCATTAAGAAGAGTGTGGCCAGCAGGTCAAGGGAGGTTGTTCTTCCCCTCTACTCTGCCCTAGTGAGGCCCCATCTGGAGTACTCTGTCCAGTTCTGGGCTCCCCAGTTCAAGAAAGATGAGGAGCTACTGGAGAGAGTCCAGAGGAAGGCTATGAAGATGATTAGGGGACT
>Ga0181612_171432_pt1 | contig 19435 bp, 11 predicted proteins | sample HoacroProtozoa21_FD_119630 | JGI IMG/M metagenome (GOLD analysis project Ga0181612, IMG submission 119630) | Hoatzin crop microbial communities from Cojedes, Venezuel. Combined Assembly of Gp0051906, Gp0051904, Gp0051908 | reverse complement strand
CTAAAACAGTGTGCTATCAGGGTTACTTTGGTCACTAATCTAAAACACAGAACCATATGTGCTGCTATGAAGATCATTAACTCTGTTGCAGCCAATCCACTACAAAATGTCACTTCCTGGTACAAAAGGAGCTGTATGTGCCGACTGCACACGGTAAATATCTCATTTATTTGTGATTCTACAGCAAAAACTCACTTGAGTGCCATGGGTTGGGAAAGATAATCAGACCCTTCTCCGAGTTCTTCTCCTGCTACTGGCAAACTACTTCTTTCCATGTATCCTGCTGTGTTGCCCTCCTTGAGGATGCAGAATGTATTCTTGTCAAGGTTTTGCAGACTTCATTGTTTATTACAGGCTAAAAATGGATTACACTTGCTTTGTGAGCATTGTATTGATATTCTGCTGCTCTTCCAGTCTCTCGTGAAATGTATTTCCTCTTTCTCCTCTGCAAACAGTATCACAGTAAGCAGTGATCTTATTTAAACTGTGCTTTGTGTTGGTTGCACAGATATCCGGCTCCTAAGCACCAACCATATTCATTTGCTGTTGGTGTCCCTTAACACATAGAAGGGTGATATGAAGGGTTGCGTGGCCAGACAAATACCAGGCTGTTTTGGTGGACAGCGGGAAGAAGTGTGGGAGTGGGCTGAAACGTCAGGGCTAAGAGGCAAGAGCTAGCAGAGGCTGTTTCCACCATCCCCAATGCAGACAGGGCTGACAGTCAAGGCTTGAGCAGGGGTTGGGGGGAAGGCTGGAACCCCCTTCCAAGATAAGCAAAAACTTTAGCAGGTCCCAGCAGAGCAGGAAGAAACAGTTGGGAACTGTGGGTTTGGCTCTTTTGTTTGTTTGATTTTCTGAAAGGAGTTTCTGATAGCTGGTTTCCTCTACATTAAACGGAATCATCCTCAGCGCAGCTCTAGATGCCTGAAACATTCTGAAATCACTGAACTTTCCAAGCAGGTGCAGCTCCACCTTTGCACTGCTCCTAAATTAAGATATCCCAAATTTATCTTTTGAGATAAATCCCTTTCTAGCATCAAACAAACAAAGGAAGAAATGCCACAGCTTCAAAATTGAGCTTCAGGTGTCCTAGACACACACCTTTCAGGATACTTGTTCTGAGCATGGTGAGCCTCTGGTGAATGCGGCAGGAGATTTTCCGTCTGCAGAGATCCAGCTTTCTGATGAGCTTTTTTGGTATTGTTGCTACTGGTCTTAGGTAGGAAGCAGATGTCCCACGTAAAAGAAATAATAGTGGTTTGTCTCTCATTGAAGCTTGAAGTAAGACAGCGACCATTATAAGATCTGTTCTAGGAAAATGTAGTGACCAGAAAGAACAGTGAGAACTGGTTGTTTCCCAGCCATCACTGATATGAAGGTTCCTCACCAAGGATAACTGACACAAAACTAATCCTTTGATCCACTGAATTTATGGAGAATTACAACAGGCCAAGCATTTGGTTTCAGGTATTTGTCTAAATGTTCTCTCCAGTTAACATAAAGGGGCAATTTTAACACTGAGGTTGTAGCCTTCTTGTTATCTTAGACACTATCTTTGACACGGGATGGATTTTCTTCTGAAATTAGATCTCTGTGTTAACTCTAAAGGGAAACAAATCAGCAGCTTAGACTTAATTCCTAAATTTTAGAGGGATGAAACTAGAGGAGTTGAATACTTTCCTCTGGAGCTTGCTGAGGTGCACAGAAGAGCAAGCAAATGAACCCATATCTGCTGATTTTTCCATCTTAGTCACAAATCCATCCTCTTTATTAGCAGTCTTTCATATTCACTATTGTTACTATTGTCTGGTACCAAGTGCAAGTCATCAGTATTCATCACCTGCAGCTTAGTTTCCTTCTGAACTTGGACTAAGGCTTTCAAAAGGGAACTACTTGTAACTCCCAACCCATCATGAGCTGTGCACTGCACAGAAGGCTTCAAGCCTCACTCTGCCTCTATCTGCAATCACTCAGCACTTCAGACCACTCAAAAAAACGTTGGTAGACAAATCCGCATGCAGTCAAATGCAGGAACTAGAACGTTCAGTGGAGCTTTTTTTTCCCCTTTATTCCTCACTTCAATATATTTATATTCTTGCATCTGTTTCACATCTCTCAGACCCCCCAAAATTTTCACTGCAATGGAGATGGCAAAGCAAGAGGCACTGATATCTCTCAATGTTTATGAAGCAGGCATGAGAAAGAGATATCTTAGTTTGATTAACAGGGGTTGCTGGAGGAAGTGGACAGACATTGTCATCCATGGTCTTTCTAAGCTAATTCTGAAGCACTTCAATGAGGGTTAGAGGGTCAGTGCTTCTTTTCTGATCTACCCAAGAGAAGCCAGCACACATCTAGCACGGCCGTGCTAAGGTCGCATGATCGGATGTTAGTACAGAAGAACGGCACCACCCACAGCATAAAAACAAGTCACAGCACGTATACACATCCAACTGCATGCCCATTGAATTGATGCTGATATACTGCAACTGTATGGGCAATTTTTTTCAGCTTCTGAAAGGGATGGCGCAAGATGTTTCATTGCTGTCTTTTTATCTCTGGATTATAAATAATGACCAAGCCACCCGGCTATCTGCCACAAAACAAAGGGTGTAAATTCCATTTTCTGGAGCTTGAGGATCCACATCACTAGGGCAGGGAGTCCAGCACCTTACGACAGACTCATGCAGCCAGATGGTACTTTTTCATGAACAGTAGTCTAGGTCAGAATGGACTATCATCATTATCTATGCACAAGCCAATATACCTGGCAAGTATTGGGTAGAGGAAGAGGAGGAAGAAGTAATTTTTATTTTTTTCCCCTGGGTATCATTTATTATTTATTCAGGAGAGAATTTGAATCGCTAAGGAATGACATGTTTTAGAGCATGCTGCTACTGTGAGGTAACTGCACTTTGCCTCAGGTATGCAGCGAGTCACAAGAGCGATAGCTGATGTATACTGGCACTGTGAGAAGTGGGGTTATTGTTACCATACAGTAACCACATGCCTTGAGCAGGGTTATTGCTCATGTACAATCAGGACTTCTCATCTTGTTAAGAAAAAGTTGATGTGATCAATTTTCAGGAACTACGTTGAAAGGCATACAGCTCAGTGCTTTGCAAAACTCCCACATAAACAAAGCCTCTCAGGCTATTCTGGTTAGTGGTCAGAGCAGGAAAGGACAAACCAAAATATTCAGCAATCTGTCTCCAGAAACAGAGTCAAGTAAAACAAGAATGAGTCCTGGTGAAGCCTATTCAGGTGCCTAGGACCAAGACCTTAGTGTGTAGTCAGAAACACAGCTGCCAGACTGTTTAGACATAGCTTTTTATGCCACAGTTCCCCAAGCAGCATGTTAAAGAGTGTATATAAACAAGGTGGGGTTTTTATTTTATTTGGATGCTTCCCAAAGCAAAGACTGCTACTTACTTTGTGTATGCACACCTCTCCCTGAGCAGTCCTGAACTCAGCTGCTACCTTTCCCTGCTAACGGTAACATTACTAACAATGAACTTTGCCTACATTCTTCACCTCCCGCTGTCCAGACATGCTCTGGTACCAGCATGTTCCAGCTTTCCATACCAAACACTTCATTTACTGCATTTCTTTAGGAGCAGGTTGAACATGAGGCAGAAATTCAGTCTAGGGGATCCTGCAGGTTCTCATTTCCTCTCTTTTCCCCTCTTGGTATCTATTTGTCCATGGCAGCTCTGAACCAGCCCAGATGTCCCCCCTAGAGCACCATCACCCCCAGCGTCCCAGTGCTGTTACAGCAGATTCACACCCTAGGTTCAGTCTTTAGAGCCGACTGTTTTTTGGTTGCTAGCAATGAATTCTGCACATAGACACTCAAGGCAACTTAAAGGGCTGTGGCTGTCAAGTGTTTCTTTACGTAGTGTTCAATTCTTGTTTTCAAGCTTTTCTTTTGCTTGTGACACCTTATCCAGAAATAAACATTTCTTTCCCTGCTAGTTTTAGATCATCTCCCTCCAAGCCAGTCAGCATTGAACTCTCCCCATGTTTCTCAAGGAAAATCACCCAGTTCACCTCTGGAGAGAGTGATCTATTGCAAAAAATATGCAGGACCAACTCAGACACCTGGGTTCTATTTTTGGCTCTGCTGCTGGATGGCCACATAATCTCAAGGGGATCACTTTACTCGTCTTCATTTCTGCTTCTAGCTGTCTAATAGAAGTTATAATACACCAATCTAATGCTCTTGTCTTGTCGGGATTATTGTTGTTTGTATAACTTTGACCTAGAAGCCAGAACTGACCAAACTGCAGTTACTCACCCATCTTTTTGCCTACACAGCAGCACGAAGGCACGACGGTAGCAAAATATTAAGGTAGTTGTGGGAAATGTTAGTACTGAGAGCACCATGGTCTGCACCAACATCTCCACACCTGCAGTTGCCCACACTAATTAGCAAGACTAAGCTATCACAGGAATGCTAACACTACCAAAGCCTCATTTGGCTTTGTAGATCATCCTGAGGGGTGTTATAAGGCTTGCCTCACAGACCTCAGTATCGCAAGAGGTGAAATCAAAAGGAAGCAGCAGTCACCCTGTTGTTTATGAAAGGGATGTAGAAAGAGTATGTTTGACAAATCCAGAGGAGGAACCAGGACAAACCCAGATACTGCAAGCCTCAGTTAAACATCTTTAATCTCCAAATCATCTGTCCTTACACATGCACTGACAAAAGCCCCTATATAGGTGAAAAGTAATTATTTTTATTCTCTTTCTTTTCTTACTGCTTCACCAATAGTCAATCAATTTTGTCATTAAAGCTCTGAGAATAGGTTCAGTTGGTTAATCTGCACCCTGAGTACAACACAGAGAGAAAGACACAAACCCCTCAATCATGTAGTTCCTCCACAGCCGTCATCAGTCCCTTGGTTTGGAAAAAGGGGCACAGCCATGGACGTCTCTCTCAAGTCACACAGGCCTGGGTTTTCAATAAGCATTTGGAGCCTAGGAGATATTTCTCACCAGTGACAATCTGTAGGTAGGTCAGATTTAGAGGATGAACTGAGGTATCCTTTAAATAGCTGGCTTATTGTATACTTAGTGTATTCCTTTAACAGGCTTATGCTATCATTAAGTCTTCTATGGAAGAAGGGAGCCATTGTGCCAGCGTAACACCGACCTAATTAGCTTTACTGAGGATTTATTTAACAGGTTTATTCTAACAAGTTTATTCTTTAAATGTCTGATAACTGACTTGTTATAACTCTTTTTAATGAGCCTCTGTCTTCCTCTGTTGAGTTTAATTCTTTTTGCTGCTGCTGCAGTAAGGTTTTGCATCTACATAGAAGGCTGATTGTACTGTGTTTAGCCTTCGATAGGCTTTATTCTTGTAGCAGATATTCATTTCAGTATACTGAAATAGGTGGATGTACCTGTATTCATGTGAATAGGAACGTGTGGAAGAAGGAACTTTTTTGTATTACATTTCAGTACAGTGCCTTTCATCCCAGTGAGGCCCAAGTAGCCTTACAAACTGGCATGCTCAAATCCTGTTTGCTGAAAGGGAAGACTCCTATTGATTTAAAGTGGGTTTCTAATCAGACCCATAGACTAAACTCCTTGTTGGTGCACTCGCCAATGAAACGGTAGGTGGAGAACTGTACAAGATAACCCCAAATATGGTGTGATCCTGCTTGTATATCCACAGCACCCTGAGGTTCCCTTGGGTGACAGGGTGAGTAGTCCCCTAGACTTTCAGAAGAGCAATACGTTAGGACACAGGGTTGTTCTGACCCTGATGTTGCAGGTAAGACCGATTCAAATCCTCTGACGGGGCAAAGTATTCTATTACAGCCTCTTTTCCTGAGAAAGGGTAGTGTATGTCAGAATGCACACAGACGTGTGCTTAGCTGCTTTGTATAGCTCCAAACACCTCTGTTCTGAATAGTACTTAACAAGCACAAATTTAGCTGGACTCTAATGAGACTTTGTTTCTTTATTACTTCTCTAGGTAAGGAAACTCAAGCAAGAGCTGTCAGAGCATTAATCAGGATTGCCCCACGGATCACTGGAATAGATTTTAGCTTTCTCAGACCAGTTCTGTAATCTCAGGTTTTGTGATCTCCACACAGAAAGAAACATCAACTTGTTATAGACTAAGAGAAGAGAAAAAAGTGCCTATGTTTAGGTTGAAATATATTATTATTCTTCAGACTCAAATAGGAATGATAATTAATAATACATAATTTGATTAATATCTGAGCATTATATATGTTACACCTAACTATAACTAGGAAACACAGCTAACGGGTTTTGACCCACATTGTTATACTACGTACCACTTGACTTAGATCTTAGCGGACAGACAAACTCCTCTTTTGATGAGCTTCTTCAGTCACATTCAACCAGGATGTGTCTCAGCTACAGAGAGCACTGTGAAATTGATGTCTGGTGGCAGAATTTTGTGTCATCTTTAGAATGTTATTTTGCCCAAAGAGAAAAAACGGTTCAGGCATAAGCCAACATTTTTTGCCTCTTAGAAGCTGTGACTCTGCGGTAAGAATGAAGTAACGTCTCTGCGGCAAGGGAGGAGCGAGTGTAAGCAGATGTCCGTGTGCACACAGGGAGACAGAAAGACTCACTCTTCTAGATTTATTTCATAACACATTTAGGATAAGATGGAAATATTCTTATCATTTTTATAGATGAGAACCTGACAGACTGAGGAGACTTATCCGTAAAGTATCATAGAAAAGATGTGTCCAGACAGCAAATTTTACTGTTGCTTCCAAAATAGTAAGCCTGTTTCATAACCCCTGGATGAACCTCCTTCTAATGGAAGATCTCAGTCCACAGCGCCTCAAAACCCGTGACTTCAAATCATCAGAAATAAGTGACATAGTAACTAACATGGCTTTGTGTATAAAGGAAATCTAGAGGCCCTGGAGATAACTTCTTGTTCCCATTTTCACCACCTCTGCTCTGCCAGTGTTTGTTTCGAGGGTCTGCTAGCAAAGGTTTTACAATTTAGGAGCACAGGGAAAAGGAAAAATTCAAAACTATTCCACCAGAATTTTACTAAAGAGTTCTCAGCATGGAGGGAAATATTTCCACCACATGATGATATATCTGCTTCCTGCCATTAAAGCTAAACTTTTCCACCCCTTGGAGTTCAAACAGGGAAACATATCTAATAACAGAGGGCTCTGAGAACAATCTGTCAAAAACATGGTTTCCCCAAACATGCCATATTCACAGGAGACAAAATGTTCCTTCTCAGCCCTTGTTAGAAGCAGATAAACCTACCAATATCTGCAGAATAGAGATGGAGGTGCATTCTCTGATGAAAGGGGTTTTAGTTCAAAAATGTCAGTCTTTTGGCACCAAACTTTGCAGGGAAAAGATTTCTGTTTCAAGAAAACTTCTCAGTCATGGGATTTTATTTACAGTAAAAACTAAGAGAAGGAAACTTTCAGTCTGACACCATGGGATGTGCAGATGAGTCCAGGAGGTCAAAGTCTGGAACTCTGACTTAGGTCTCACTCAGTCCTCACATGATGTCCCTGGCGCCTTTGCCCGAGGGCTGAGCAGACTACTCCTTGAAGCAGAGTTTGCACAAAAGCACATCGTGGCTCAGCCTCCTGGCTTTCTCATTCCTCCCATCTCCTGTGCTCAACCCTCTGTCCTACCGAGTGATATAGAATGTAAGCAAGCATTGAGGAATGGCCACGATTTGCTTCTGGAGCACATGCATATCTACAGTCACAGCCCCTTCCCTTGCAGACAACATATTACAGAAGTAACTTGAGACAGGACAAGAAGGGCTCTGAGAACAACAGTCCCACCTCATCATTACCAGCTCACTCAGTGCTTTCCAGTTCTGTAACTCAGCTGTGACGATAAAAAGTCAATTCAGTTTTAGCCAAAGCCTGAACTTACTAACAGTACAGGTTGTGCAGAGACAGTTGACTGAGGATTTGTTTTAACATTTCTCATTAAGAGGGAAACCTCATCCCCATGGCTCTCTAGTTCAGCTTGTAGTCTGTAAGTATAAATCTCTGCCATTAAAAAAAGCCCTTTCCACCACTACAGCTCCCCAGAAGTCACCATTTATTTCCATCCCTCCACCTGCAGTTCTGGGTGACCACAGGACAGTGCCTATGAGTAGTAAATGATGACTGTCCGAGCTGACCTCCATAGGCTTAGATCTTATCTATCCATGGCAGCAAGGCCAGCATCTACCAATCAGCTTCTGTTCTGTTTGCAGGGATAATAAAAAAAGATATACCTTCACTCCCCACCAGTTTACCACAGTTGTTTAATACAGTAATTCTGTGAGAATGTGCATGTTGTGAATGACTTACTGTTATTACATGCATTTAGGGCAGCCTGAAGATTCAAAAACAGAGATAAAAGTGCTATTATCCAAAGGACCCCTTTGCCCACAACAATGTTTATGAAAATCATTTTGTCCTCTTGCAATTTGATTTTCCATTTTATTAAGTTGTAAAGCATTTTAAAAGGAGAGTGGAAATACATTTGCTTGCTAAAGCCACCTCAATCAAGTCAGGAAAGGGCATGGGATAACCTCTCCCATTTCTCTGCTGCCTTCTGAGTCGAGCTACAGTCTTGAAAATAAAGCAGTGGGATTTAACTGAGACAGTTATTTTCTACCAACTGGTGGTAGGGTACCACAGACGCTTAGAAACCAGGCTGTGAAGGTGGAGAACTACTGACAGGTGTTTGAACACATGTACCAATTTCAGTTATCACAACTCCACCACTCAAGCAACACCCAGCCTGACTCTGAAGAGTTACATTCACTTTTGCAAAGCAGTGGACTAGGAAAACCTCCTTTCTCCCATACTTTTTTTCCCCCCTCTGTTTCAGAGAAGGGCTTTTATTATGGTCTGAGGTGTCATTAGAAGCTCCATATATATGGAGCTTCAGCTTACTGAAACTTCATAATGTCAGTGTTTCGTCTATTTGCTTCATTTTGAGAATTGCTTCCTTCATTTGGCAAAAAACAAGTCCTCCTTTCATACCTCCTTGCAGTAGTACAAAAAAAATACAAATCTCCTTTAGCAAAAGAAAGGGCATGCTCCACAGCTCCAAATCCCTGCGTTATTGTTGACTTAAAGCCTTGTATTCTTAAGTCATTACTGTTGCCTTGAAGAACAGACTTTTCATTTTAGAGCGTTCTGGATTCCAAAAACTCTTCTGACTATTCAGACATGAAGGTCCTCAGACCAGGTATGTCTACTTATGTGTCTGAACATCCCTTAGCATAACAAAGCTGCAATCTTTACAAGAGTTCTGAATTGCTGTCATAATGCAGGTAATGGTAATGTTTTCGTGATTTTTCACTGGAGTAATTTCATCAGCTGCTACACAAAACAAGGAGAATGTTTCTAAGGCTTCTTAATGGGTGTTCTTTCTGCCTTTTGAAGGTCAGAGCAGGCAAAAACATCAATATCACCCCACCTGGTGTACTGGATCTTGTCAAGTTTACCAGCTTTGGAAGGCTGAGGTGTGCAGGAATGCTTACAAAAGTGTAGAAATAACATTTTTGCCATTATTCTTTTAATTAATGACTGGTTAATGCTGGACTCCAGGTTCTGCATAATTCCTGACCACTGCACTTCCAGTGACAGAGCAAAGAAGTTGAAAGGGAAATGATGTGTACTTAGGTTAGAAAATAGTACAGAAAAAATAGTATAGATAGCCAGAAAATACTATATCCTGATAGAAAAACAGTGGTGATATAGCAGATCTGTTCAGCCTTCAGAGGGGAAAGCTCCAGGAGAAAATCCATGCATTGACACCAGTTCTATGTTGCTCAGTACCGAAATGTTCAAGCATTTAAAAATTTACATTTTTCTCTACAGTCTAAGGTACTTTCTGCAAAACACAAAACTAACTTAAATGGAAAAGTGTATTTTATTCGACTTCTATTTTCTCATCCTTCAGAATGGTCACAAAAGATATTTTCCAACTTCTCTGTTATGAAAACTGAAGACTTGATTCTTAAAGTAGCTAAAAGATGAACTATCCAAATTATAGTATGGGACCTGGATATGGGTCTTTCAGAAAGTAGTTAATATTAGGAGATTTCTAATATGGTTAAAAAGACATCAGCACATATTACAGATTAAATTCCTTTTTTCCCCATATTTTGTCAGGATGCTTTTTGATAAACTTTGCCCATTTTATCATTTTGTAAATAGAAACTCTCAGATTTTCCTTTGCAGATGTTCCATCTATTCTGACTCCATTCTCACGCTCCAGCAAACACTGCTGAGAGTTCCTAGGGTTTGCCTCATTTCAGAGGTGGTGGCTTCCTTTCCTGTAAATTCTGTCAAAGGTCTTTTAAGAATGACAATCATGAGATAGACTTTGCACTGCTTTCTTGGGGATATGGAACTACCAATATCCAGAGATCTTTAATTGCTTAAAAATGTTGCCAGAGTCCTTTGGTGATATGCAAACCTTTCACTTAGAGCTGAATCCAAGTGAGTATCTTTGTAACATTGGTATGTTCACAATTCCGTGTCATTTTAGTAGTGGGTGAGCAAATCTGTTCTCCTTGAATTAAAGTACAACAAAAGGACAGGATGCCCTGTCAGTTAAGAAACAAGGCCTCTGATAGTAAAGGTTGTCCTCCCATCAAACTGTAAAAGGGAAAGTGGTATTAACCCCTGTCCCAGGAAGATGAATCGTTCCTGGAGAGACCCCTCCCATGGAGCCAGATGTAGAACAATCCAACCCAACTGACTTTTCCACTGTATTTTCTAAGCATTGATTAGATTCTTCAATCACAGATCAATTGATAATTTCATAAAACTAAGGGAACGGCTGTCAACACTGTAATCAGCCCAGTGCGATATGTACACATTGACCTTCAATCCTCTGCTCCGGAGCGCGTGTCAAAGATAAAAAGCCTCTTTTCAACGCCTTTCCCTCCCACACTCCCCAGGCTGTTTCTCTTTATGGACTGAATAAGCTTTCATTTAATTGGTTACAGCAAACAGAAATAAATAACAACAATATTCAGCTTGCCTCTAGTGACCCCCAGATGGCTGCAGTGAGGAGACTTTGTTCTACAGGTGGCCCCTGGGAAAAGTTTCTAGGTCTGCTACAAGGGAAAACACATACTGACCTTTAGCTCCACAATAAAGAATTGTATTTTTCCTGTGCCTTAGTAATGGGAGTGAAATGAGAATCATGGGAAAGTTTTTCATGCCTTTTTCACCCGTACTCTGGAGCTGGCTGTCCTGCTTTCTCCAGTTCCTCAGTGTGTACTATGATGACACGACATAGAGACAAGGCTATTTCCCATCTGTGTTCTTCCTCTTTTCCCATCCCCTCCCCCCTGCACCTACGTCCATCCTTGAATATCAATATTAGCCAAGACATGTGAAGTGAGGCAGAGAAGTAAATTAAAGAGCCGTTCAGAAAAACCGACCTGAAGTCTTTCAAAAGCATCAGTGTATTTCTTACCTGCTTTCATTTGCTTGCTATTTCACCCCAAATAAATGCAATGATTCTTATTTACTCATGTTTCTACATGTGCATCCCCCCTTTTTTCCTACAAGCAGTTTGCTATTCTTAGAGCTTGGTGAAGAATTTAGAAGCCATATATAAAATCTTTTGCTGCTCCTAGAGTACTCCATAAACAGTTTTTTAATTTTTTGAAGCATCTTTGCTGTGCAAAACCATTAGTATCACAACCCAGACTCCTCTTCTAAGAGGTGCCCAGAAGCATTCACGAGCTGATCATTACTGTGAATCCATTGGTCGCTTAATCAGAAGGTCCTGTTGACCCTATTTCCATATTAGATGATGGCTTCCAAACTCTTACAACTAGAGGCTCACAGAAAGTTTATGCAAGTCCTCATGCAGCATTGCATTCAGCAAAACATGACCATCCAGCTTCACGTAGCCTGGAAATGAACACAGAGCTAGCAACTTAGAAATTCCAGCTGAGGTTCTCAGGAACCTTGTCTTGAACAACCGTTCCACAATTGCCTCTCTATGTTGCTCTCTAATCATGAAAAAATATAAGCCTTTTTAACTTTAGCATAAACATGACATGAAGTGTGAAATTAACTCATGTTGTACATCATTTGAAGTGACCAGTCACATGCAGAATAAATAATTAGCAAAATAATTAATAACCTGCTAAATAATTAGCACACAATTAAGTATGGACAAAAATGAAAGCCTAAGCGTATATGCTCCTTGAGTTTGGGTTGTAGTGAACCAGATCGGAATTCATACTATTTTTTAAAGTCATCAATGCATAATCTGGCTGCAGTGGCTTTAAGGTAACTGTTGTAATGATGTAAAGTGGGTCTTGATGTTATTCAGATAAAATGACATCTCTCCATCTTCTACCATCCCCTGTTGATTAATATCAGTGGAAATCTCCTCTAATCTCCTTTTATAGCATCTCTGTCCCTGACAACTTCTTCAGAAGGATTTACTGTTCTTTAAACCCACCTCCAGAAACCAACAGTAGGCAGCCAGGACCATGTGTACAGAGGACATGGCCTGTTGCTTTTATCATAGTATTTCCACACACACCTCTAGAATCACATATTTAGGCCTGGATTTCCCTAGCCCAGTTGTCTTCAGATGCACCATCATTCAACCTACTTTGAGTGATACTTTTCACCTTAAGGTTGCTGTGGAAGAGGACAGAGGAAGGGTGGTTGTTACTGGATGACCTGGGAATTTCTACAGCAGGAAGAAACATACTGAAGAAAATTTTTGTTTTCCTTCCCTTCCACTTCTAAGAATTGCACAGGAAAATGCTCATTCACCAAAATCAGAGGAAGATTTTCGTCGCCATGACCAAGACCAGCAGTACTAACTATGTAAGGTAAAGCCACAAGAATCCAGAACCCTTCTTCAAAAAAGGCAGTGGATGGCCACCTCATAGAAGAACATTTGGCATACATGCCTCACCTCAAAAATCGCAATGGACTAACAGGAGCCTTGCACAATCCCTTCAAGCCCTCCAATGAACCATTCATCACCAGAGGCATGGCAGCAGACTGGCTCAGTGGCACAATAAGCAACCCATGTCTCTCTCAAGGTGCATTCTGTGCAGTTTTGAGCATGCATGCAGGTCTGCATCTGTGGCTGTGCTGAGCCAGGCCTCCCCTGGGTGGGTGCGGGGAGGGAAGCTTTGACTGCATTTTCCCTCCCTCCCCAAGGCTGATGTGATATATTAGGTGCAGGTGACACTTGGGTCAAGTGAGCACCTGTTCTCCTGAGGCCTCAGGGGAGTCTTACTAACATGGGAAGAATTTATTTTAACAGCCAGAAACTGGAGGAGAGATTATCACAGCACATTCTCTCCCTGGGAGCTGTAAACCGCTGGAATTCACTTCTCCCCTTTGGGATGCTGCAAAGAAAAGAGGAAGGGTCTTTCTACAAGGGCAGAAGCAAAGGGCTTTATACTGTAAAGCTGGCCTCTATGTTAGCTTTCAGTTTGGATTGCAGTAGTCAATAGTCTGCTAACAATAACAACACCGTCTCTCGACCACAGGAGTTGGAGTACAGGACTGAGCCCATTCTATTTTGTCCAGAGGGTTTGTGATTTCCATGAAGACAAGTGATGACTTCCATATAATGACCTTTTGGAAAGCAAGGGCTAAAACCATGGTCATGTATATACATACTGAACATCTCATCTCAGTACATTTGCCTGGTGCAGGATTAAAATGAAGGTTTATTATCCTTGGCAGGTATTTGAAAAGGTGAAGACCTTTCACTTATTTCATCTGACCCTATGAAGTCAGGCTCCGTACACCATTGCCTATCCAGTCAGCCAAGAAAAAACACCCCATATTATATGGAAAGGTGTAGGAAAGAGCTCTACAGGTCACCAGTCTGGGTCCTAAGGGAAGCTGTGGCCAGCTGATGGTGTTTTAATAGTTCATGTAAAATGAACTATTTGTCTTGTCCAGTCAGTGGAAGCTGGGCTATGTAGTGCATGAACTCAGCCTGGGGTTAGCATCCTTACAAAAATTGTCAGGTCTAGGTTTAAGTAGTCCTGGAGGTGGGAGAAGTCTTGGACATAAGTCCAAGGGAGAGAGGTAAAATGGTATATTTGGTCACATCAGAACACCACACAATTTCTGATCTTTGTAGAAAGAAGGAACAGGGGAAAGGGAAGTAAAGGGGGAAAAATTAACTTCCCACACACACATCTTCAAAGTGTTGATTTTAGCTCTAGTTTGAAAATCACGTTTAAAATTTCCTTTAATTTTGTCTTACTCAATAGTTTTAATGGTAAAAAAAAATCAAAATGCAATACTTTCTCTCACCCTAAATGAAAGCCATTTTGTTGTTCTGGTTTGGTTTTTCACTTTCCAATTTGCTAAAAAAGCTGTCATTCACCAGCCCTGCTGGAATCATTGCTCTTATCTCAGTCCGAGTGCTGGTACTACTGGCATCCATTCAGCAGATGAACAGAGGCTTTCAGTCTTCTAAAGCTGCCAGTCCTGCACCTTTCAAAAATGGCAACTGCACTTTCTATGATGGCAACAAGTTACTGTGCTAGTGCTGGCGAAGTCCTGCAAGCCCACAGACATAGCCAGAAGCAGAATCCAGGGTGAGAATCCTGAGCAAAAAAAAACAAAACACCTACACACCTCCAGAGTCTTTCCTCAGGGCCGTACAGTCCCCCCACACTTCCAACCACTCCACTGATGTTGAGAAGGGATAGCCATGGTAATTAAAAGGTAGCAGAGCTCCACGTCTGCATGAATAGGGAACAAGTCAATACAGTTCAATCTGCTGCTGAATTGACTGCAATCAATTTCTCTTTCTGCCAGTCCGAGGCTGCAGCTGTAAAGTACTCACGATCAGATCAATGGTGACCTTGAGAGCAATGAAGAGAGACAAAGCCAGGCTGCAAACAGAGGGAGCGACGGAGAGGAGCCTTCAGAGCAAGTAGAAATGAAAAAGGCAGCAGAGTTTAACCATCTCCTAGAGCAAGGCAGAGGTGCCTTTTGAACAGCCGGTGTCAGCCAGCAAGAGTGTCACATGTGGGCATGTGTCCTGTTTCCTCAGCCATCCAGAAAGAGCAATCATCCATCCCACTGACTGGCTGCATCATGAGGCAGAGGGGGATTAGCCAAGGAGTAGGATGGTTCTTGCCCAAAAGATTTTAGAAGTGATACTGACGAGATATTACCACTCCCTATCTACCTTCTTTATCTTGCAGGGAGGTGAGCATGAGGAAATACTCAGAAGCAGGCAGTGCCAGGCATCCAAGACAGCCCAACATCTCTGCTTGGCTTTAGGACAAGTCTATCCATCTCAAGTAGCTCCTGCGAAGATGTCCAAAGAAATAAAACAAGACTGTATCTTAGCACTTTCCCCTCTTTCTCTCTCTCGCACTCCTGACCAGCTCCAGCCTAATCCAATCACCAGTAATGAATTAATAATTAATCAATCACTGCCTGATTTCATTTTCAGCCTGCAAGAAGAGAAAAAAAGAAATGAGATCTTAAAATAATACTCTGCAATGGGTTGTGTCTGTCTCTGGAAAATACAATTTAACTGCCTTAATGAAATGCTAATTGGTAGAAAATATATATAAAAACAGTCCTGAACACTCCTCTAATTAAATTTCCTTTTTCCAGATCTACAATGCAAAATATTCAGTGCAGAAAGAACAGTAAACAGACTCAAAGGCTGTCCTTTTCAAGATGGGGTAAATTACAAAGAACTACACAAGGGTTTGTTGGGAATAACACCATTGTTGTTCTTAATTGTGTGTGTGTGTGTGCGTGCGCACGTGGCATAGCTAAATAAAAAATGATGTTTATAAAGAGCTGCCTGCTCCTTTGCTGATGGACTGGAGGCGCTGATCCGACAATTAAAGCATCATCTTGGTAATAGCCATAAATAAACAGGCAACATTAGAACAGACTTGCAATAAAGATGATATTAAAAGCAGAACAGAATGAGAGGCGGCACTGAATGGGAAAGGGTGAAGTGTAAGTCACATTGATCTGCTATGTCTTTCTTGCAGAGGATGAGCAAACAATGAGATGTCCTTATCGTGGACCCCCAAACCTCAGCAAATCTGTTACAAAGAGAGAGGAGGACAGGTCTCCAACAAGGGGTGATAGGTTCGTAAATGACTTTTAGTCAGAAAAGTGAAAAAAGGGAGTGAAGTGGACACAACCAGAGCTGATTAAAAGTTTTCCATAGGGCCTTGTACAGGGAAGCATTGATTTATCAAAATCCCAGCCTCTTGTAGGCCAGGGTCAGTTATAACCCATCTTCTAAAATTCATAAAAGTTTTGAATTGTCAGAAGTGTGACACTGTCAGAGTGCCAAGTTCCCAATTTCAAGCTGCAATGGCTTTTCTTATAGAAATTGTAGATCACTGCACTAAAAGAGTTTAGGAAAAAAACCTATACACTCAAAACACTCAACTAAAAACACAAAATGCCAGCTGACCTGATGCAGATACTGCCCACTTCCCACAAATTACTGACATGGGAACATTTCTGAAGCTAAAAGTCTTCCTCCTTTTTTAAAGAGAAAAAAGCACAGACACTCTGAAATTTCCCCTGAGCTGAGAGAGCCACGTCCTCTCCATAATGAACATGCTTCAGCACAAACTCACCCTTAACATTGCCATTGGCAAAGCATTGCCTACCTCTCTTAGGTAGCATCAGGTTCCTCAAGCAAGACACCAGCAAAGGTAGTAGTTCTAGTCCAGTAGTCCACACAGACAGCAGGCTTCACATGCTCTATCAGTATTACTATCTCTAAACCCAGTTTGTCAGCACAGCACCTTCCGAGAGGCTTTAAATGCCTTTGCAAATAGCCTTTCCAGCTGAGTATAATTACCTTAATTAAAACCCCACCTCATCCTTCTGACTGGAAAGGTTCACATAATCACTGTGTTTGTCTTAATGATCTCGTTAGCAGCAGACTCAGAAAGTCCTTCAGCTCCTCTGCCAGTGGGCTGAGAGCTGAAACCTTATCTTAGGGGAAGCCACACAGGTGTCTCAGCTCCTCTGGTGGAGTGGGTATTTGGGCTGAGGTCTAGAGGGGATGGGATGGGAGACAGATGTCTCTTGGTGTTCTTTTTTCTGTAAGCACCACTAACTTCCAAATACTTCTTTCCTTGAAGGGATAAGGACCTCCAAAGACTGGGCTTGGGTGTGTCTAGATGCTGTGCCAAGGCAAGGGGATGTCTTGGCTATTGTCTATGCCTGCCTGAGGAGCAGGCAGTAATATAGCAATGGCCATAAGGTAGCAGAAAACACCTTTACTACATGGTCTAGAGCAGCCAGGGGTGTTTCTTCACCTCTGGACTAAATACAGCAATTCAGTTTTGTCTCTGCTTCCCAGAGACCCCCTTAGGGTTCATACAAAGCAGAGAATAACCACTTTTAATATGCTTCCTACTTACCTTGTGTCCACTTCCCACGGCTATGTCTATGCGAAGCTAACCACTCTCTTCCCCCAGCCATTGTCACCAGCCTCGTGAAGTCCAGAAATAGACTCGATCATTTATATTTGCTCTGTGTTAGCTAATGTGACTCCTGGGCAGAATATTATTTTTAAAAGGCCATTTCTGCTCCCCACTCTATAATCCATGTTCCACTGTTGGAGAAAATTTAATTGTCAAGCAGAAAGGGTACCTCAGTTTTTGGTCTGTAGGCTGCTAGGAGCTAAAATGAGGTAGCAGCATAGTCTGGCTTGAGTGGGTCTGGGAGACAAGATCCTGGCTGCTTCTTCCTCCTTACTGGGTGTGCGGACACCAGCACTGCTTCTTTTTCCTTGCTGCCATGAAAATTGCCTTACTGAATTTTTAAATAAACTGTGCTGGTTGGAATATCTAAAGAGCCTTTGCACAGACCCTGACAGGATTTTTTTTTTTAAATTAAAAATCTTGTCCTCAGGCGGAATGGAAATGTCTTCAGATTTGCAATCAGTGCTCATGTAACATATCTGAAATGCAGTTTATAAACTGGTGATTTGATGGGATTTGTTCCTGGGGGCTGTATGAATGGATTTACGGAATCTCAGAGCCCAGGACGGCGTGACACAAATTGCTACCGAATGACCATTACAAGGCACAAGGGAAGAATGGGAAAGAACAAGAAAAGAGCAATCTAGTTCTAATAGTTGAGTTGTGCATGGGAGTCACGTTGTCCTCTCCTTCCAACTTCCTCCTCATCGTTGTTTTTAAACCACCAAGATGTCCAGTTTGTGCCACAGGCAACACCTTAAAAAAAACTGTTCCCAAAGGAAAAACTTGACCTCCAAAACCAGCCATCCCTGTTCACCATCCACCTGATGGAGATGGGACATTAATAACTAAATACCTGCTGATAAAGGCTGAATGGGAATAGTCACAAAGAAGCTACTGAGGAGAAAAAGGCTTGAACTTTGTCCTGAGGCAGCTCTCCCCACTCACCGAGCTGGATTACCTGATTAGCTAAGGCCAGAGGGAAATCCTCCTAGAGGAAGGCCTGGGGAAGGAGGGAAAGTAGCGAGAAAAATATCTTGCATGTTCTTTCCTCTCTCTCAAGGGTACAACTCCAACGACCTTAGCAAGCATTAAATAGATGACCAAGTCACTAATGTGCTTGGGTTAAATAGGGAGAGAATACTAGAGGAAGAAGCCAGTGAGTTAAGACTGGGGACTGCATGTTGAGCAGAACAGTGGAAGAGGTGACTGGAGAGATGCATTGAGGCCAGAGCTCTCTGTAGGAGAAACGGATGATTGAGGTAATTTGCTGCGACCTCATCCAGAGCATGCAAAAACAAGTGGTGCAGAGATTCATCAGTCATTGATAATGCAAGGCTAATGGAAGCTGGGACAGCCATACATCATTGTGCAGAGCTGGGTCAGAATCAGACGCTTCAGGGGTATTAGCTCTGGGATGGAGGCCTTGACTGCAGCTCTTCCTCCTATGCACCTCCACACCAGACTAAGCTGTCTCCTTATCCTGGTAGGATCATCTCACCTGGAGCAAGCATGGAGGGAGCATTCACTGTCTCCATGGGCCACACAGGTCCCAAGTCCTGAAGCACCTGGGAATCGCACTGTGCTGCAATGTATTGCCCTCACAGCCTTGTAATTCACACACAGATATGTCCTAAACACATTATTTTATTTTTTTTCTCAACATGGCTAATCCAAAGGCACCATTGATCTCTCTCAGCCCACACTAGTTCAGTGTTAACCTTCTTTCCTCATCCCACCTTGTTATGATGATTTTCCATATTGCCTTATGACACATAGCAGCATCCAGCAGGATGTGTGCTAGGAACCATGCAGAAGGAATGCATCGTACTTGAAGCCAGAAAGAGCAAGAGAAGTGGAGCAAGTAGGGAAAAGTGCCTGTTGGAGCTGGTAGATTCTGCATGCATATCTCAAAAGGTTTGCAGCCTCAAGGCATAGTCACTTCTT
>Ga0181612_117928_pt1 | contig 19435 bp, 17 predicted proteins | sample HoacroProtozoa21_FD_119630 | JGI IMG/M metagenome (GOLD analysis project Ga0181612, IMG submission 119630) | Hoatzin crop microbial communities from Cojedes, Venezuel. Combined Assembly of Gp0051906, Gp0051904, Gp0051908 | reverse complement strand
TCACCTACAGCAGGCTGCACAGGACCTTGTCCAGGCGGGTCTTGAATATCTCCAGAGAAGGAGACTCCACAACCTCCCTGGGCAGCCTGTTCCAGTGCTCCGTCACCCTCAGGCTGAAGAAGTTCTTCCTCATGTTCAGACGGAACTTGCTATGCTTTAGTCTGTGCCCATTGCCCCTTGTCCTGTCACTGGGCACCACTGAAAAGAGTCTGGCCCCATCCTCCTGACACCCGCTCTTCAGATACAGCCCCAGCACTTGACTTTTGGAGGGGAAAGGAGGCTGTTTCTCTGCTTCCATGCTTCCTCTCCCTTCCCTTCCCTCCAGCAGGCTTTTGAAATAACTAGCGTCCCCGCTGTATCCCACAGTGAGCCTCTGACCCACAGGAGCTCATGTTCATGCCCAGCAACATTGACCAAAAAGCCCAACCAGAACATGGTTTTTGGAAAATTGGGCTCCCGGAGCCTAATGAGCATGCCTATGAGTATGTTAAGGACTTCCAGCAGTGACAGAAGCTGGAGTCTCCTGAGTGTTTGCAGGAGGTTACCAAGCCCTGGAAAGGACAACAACAAGGGAAGAGTGTGGGTAGCACTTGGGATGAAGCAGGGTTAAAGGCTGGAGGTGGTCGTCCACACCTAGGTAGCAGGAATAATGGCTTGAATTTTCCAAGCTCCCTGTATCCATCAACAATTTCTGCCTCCATGGTAACAAAACAAAAACAAACCCCACTGTTTTCTCTCTGCCTGTCTCTGGAGGGGCATCCCTCGTGTCTTCCTGCCATATCTTCATCAGGATCAGGAGGCTGTTTGCTGTGAACTTCTCCTTTCCTGAAAGAAACAGCAGAGATTCCTCTGTTTCTGTCTCAGGCTTACTTTATACCAATTCATGAAATTGTAGCTAAAGCCAAAAGCAGTAAAAAGACAACAGATAGGTGATGTATTGAAAAATTGATGAGAATCAAACACGGTTGCCTTTCTTTCTGAAAGAAAGGAAAAGAATATCAGACTGTCTGTCTATTTGAAAAGAAGAAGGGAAAAAAAAAAGTCACTGTAAAAATAACCAAGGGGTTTCCCTCTCTAACAAAAAGGAATGTGAAGTCAGTGATGCAGTCTCCTGAGAAGTTGCTGCTTCTGCCTTTAGGGAGCCCCAGATAATTTCCCCGTGAGATTTGGGAGCTGAGGGTTTTTTTATGCAAGCGTTTCGTTCTCCTGCAAAATAGTGCTAGTCGAAGAAAAAAAACCCAGGAAGATGTGATAATTAAATATGGAACATTTCTGATGAGTGTCTTAACTGGAAAAAATGTCACATATGCAAGTCTGATTTGGAAAGGGATGCGAGACGGGTTGTTAGGACAGATAAGTCTTTCTGATGAATTACAGTGGCTTAGTGGCACCAAGAAGAAACTGAATACTCCTTGTTCTGTTTTCTGGATGAATTAGTTTCTTCCCATCTGTTCCCAAGGATCAGTGACATTTTCCTAATACATCCGTGGTTTTTTGACATACGCCTGTAGATACTCAGCATTACAGGAGCCCGGCTTTAACCCATAACATGTTTTGGCTGTCTTCATGCCGGGTGCTGCGTCGTTGTGCGTCCCCCAGGCACGCAGTGACATGGGGTGAGATGAGCTGAGCCAGACCACCCCATGGCCAGGCTGGAACAGGACCAGACGCCACAAAACAAGTGTTTTCCTACTAGTTTAACCAGTCCAAACCCCGGTTAAGGAAATCGCCCCTCTTCTGGAGATGTTAATCAGCTTTTGCTTAACTTCTGTCAAATTCAGTTTCTCGCTAAATATGTAATGGAATAAGGTGGTTTTACAAGAGCCTCAGGGTTACCACGCCAGCCATGCGAGAGGTAAGCAAATGCCAAAAGTAAAGCTGCCAGGGATGCTTTAAGCCCACCTCTTTCTGTGTTCGTAAAAGGACACAGTCCTGGAGTTACAGGTGTGGGAGGAACTCGCAGACCCCTGCAGCGTTACGTAGAGGCCGTTAGCAGAGATGTAAGAGCACAGTAAAGGCGATGCCGCACCTCCTCTCCAGCGCGCTGCCCCGACTGCCCGTGCTCGGGAGGAGGGTTGCGGGGGCTGACACCGGCAGGACTGTGTCCAGGGTGATTCTCCACTGAGAAACCCTTTTCTGAGCCTATAAAAATGCAGGTTTTTGAGATGATTTAACATACAGCTACATATGGATAATTTGTATAAAAGTATCCCCTGACACCCAGGTAACCACCCAGGTAAGCATCTGCTTCACGCCCCAGAGGGCTCCTGCTTCTTAGAGAACTGGTTGTGAAGCTTATTTTAACAGGAATAAAGCAATGTATTTTCCCATCTTTTGTTCCCAGACACTGCTTATTGGTTTCACTGAAATGCTGATTAAAAAAACTGTATCACATCAAGACAGACACCATCATGAGAAATTTCAGCCCAACTGGCTCGTATTTAATAATGTGCATATGGCGTGCTAGCAGCATACGGGACAAGTCAACTAATTAAATTAGAATTATTTTATTCGATAACTGATGGTTAGTTTTACCAGTATTTCTAATAATGCCGCAGCAAAGACAAGAGTTTTAAAGCATTCTTGGAAGCTCTGATTGAATGTGACTTAGGAGAAGGGACTTGCTTAATGTCAAACCCCAGCCTCACACAGTTTGTTGTTACAGTACGGTACTGCTTGGAGGTACTTCACACATCTGAAAAAAAAAATGCAGGTGAATTTAGGAGACAGATGAAGGGGGAAAAAAAGTCGGGTCTCAGAAAAATCTGGATTATGTGGGTGACCTTCCCATAGGCAAAAGCAGAATACAAAAGAGAATCAACTACTGGATATTATTAAGCGGGTCTCGGCGCTGTGGGTTTCTTCTGTACTGAGCTGCTGCACAGGCAGGAGAAGCATCTGAGTTAGAATTTGCAGCAATTCAAAATTCTGAAACAACTTGACGTCTTAATTTCATATGTAAGAGTGGAGCTTTCACGGTGACTCCATTTGGCTTCGGCAGAGGATAATTGTACATTACCAGTTTAGAGGGAGGCGCGTACTGGGGGATGAAGGACTGATGAACTTCTAAAGTGCCCTTGAGAACTTGGAGAGAGAAGAACAAAACCAGGAAAGGTTTCCTCATTTTTCTTTCCTTAGCCTTGGAGATTTAGAGAAACGTGACTTATTTATAAATGAGAGGAATGTATAAATAAAAAACCAGCCTCCAAACCTGAGCCTAAAACTGATCTCAGTGTTGCTTTCCATTGACAGATAACAAATACGCTCCTGCAGTCACTCTCAATGGGTTCATCTTTATTCTTGGAGGCGCTTATGCACGAGCAACGACCATCTATGACCCCGAGAAAGGCAATATTAAAGCAGGTCCCAACATGAACCACTCCAGGCAGTTCTGCAGGTGAGAAAAACCATGACAACTGAATTATCGGTGCCTTAACGTTTTCAGCTGTTAAGTAAGTTCATACTACCTAACAGGGAAGGGGAGAGGGGAAAGGAGGTGTGTCGCATCTGGGGGTTTCCTCATCGCTTTCTGCACGTGTTCAGGGACACAGCATTTCCCGAAGCGCACACCCAGCACCCTGCTATGGTTCGTGTGTCTCCGCGTTCAGGTGCGGTGGGTCGCGGGGAGGGACGTGTGGTGGGCTCCTCCTGCAGGCTGCAGCAATGCTGGGTTCCTCAGTTTGCCAGGATGAGAAATATCCACGCTAGCAGAGACGACCATAATGGGGAACAGGTTTTGCTAACTAGCTAAAAGATCCTTGAAAGAAAAAAAAGCAGTGAGTAAGCACCACACAACTGATATTAATTATTATTTATTACGTGCTTTTGATTGCTTTTTGGGCTCTCTTCCCCGGTGCCGGTCACAGGTTTAACGAACTTCCCAAATTGGCTGACAAAAATAAAACTTGGCACCCACTGTGGGTACTGGCAGAACTTAAAGGCCGTTTAAAACGTATTACATGGCTGTTACAGAAGGACGGGCTTGTTTCGGGCGTTATTCACCGCCAGCCCCTCGCAGAGCCGTTCCCTGCGCTGGGGACTGGCCGAGCTATTGGTTTCACGGAGAAAAGCCATCGCTGGGCCACGAACACGGCCACGTGTGCTGGGTGAGGGTTTGTTACCAGTGCCCGATGCAGCAGCGTCTGGAGGCACTGAGCAAAACCGGGACAGAGGGGTTGTGCTGGGTGAGCACTGGAGCGAAACACCAGCCAGGGTGGGAGGAATAGCAGCCATGGGGCAGCAGCCATGGGGCCCACAACGGACCCGCATCTCCCAAACCTTCAGCCAGCAGCTCTGCTCCTTGCCCTAGGGGTGTCCTTAGCACCCATCCTATGGTTGGAAAAACACCTCTGTGTTTTAACTTGTTGCATTTAACCTTTCACTTTGGTGCAGACGAGAAAATTCCTTTTTCAGAAAGCATGCTCAGTTTCTCTCCTTGTGCTGTTTTTTTCTGGTTTTCTCCTTTTTTCCCCTATGTTTTGTTAATTGAAGGAGTGCCCTCTCTTGGCTGTGGAAGCTGCTTTTGTTGTCACTGAAGGGGTCAAGCAGCCGACTCCATCCCGGGCGGCTGCGGCCATGCGCGTCCTGCGCTCAGGTCAAGGCTTCCTCGTCCCTCTGCTCTTCCAGGAGAAGCAGGACGAGGAGGAGCCCGCAGTGCTCAGGCAGCTGCTAATGATATTTTTCTCCTGAAAACCAGAAATGAAGGGTACAGTGCAGCTTAGGATTAGAGCCCTACGCAGTAAAATGGAACGCAAGGGACTCAGACTTTTGATACATTCCTGTATCTTCCCATAGAGAGGGGTGAACTGCTCTGTGAACATCCTGGTTTTGTACAACACAACAAAAATCTGTTGATTATCTGGAACACACTACACGAGAAATTGCATGGGTGATTTCAACCAGGGGCTGTTGGCTGAGCGTCTCGCCTCAGAACTTCCCAGGGTTTCTAACGTGAAGGGATGCTTTGCTCTGCACCCTGCAGAAGGGAATCCAGTGGGAGACCTTGTGATGGACCACGGAGGGTAAACCGGTGACCTAAACACTAGCTGCTGCTTAGGCACCCTGTGTAAACTGGCTTTGCTTGAGTAGAATATGCCCCCCGCCAGTGAAAAGTAACTTCAGACTTCTAAATGATTTTTTTTTCCCCCAAAGCCTAAAGCCACAGTGGACTGGAAACCTACATTTATAGTGGGATAGGCGCCAAAAAAAGGAACAGCTCAGTACATCCCAACTGGATGCCAAAAAAAGGCACAATTTCAAAGCTTCTTAAATTTGATGGGGAAAATATTTCAGCCAAAAGGGATTGCAAAACCTATGACAAAAACTAAGTGGACCAGTGTGTATGGAAATAGGGAAAATGGGAGGTTAGCAGTAAACAAAGAGGTTAAAAGCTGGCTGCTGCTACTGGAGGCCGAGGGAACCAGTGAAGTACTAAGGGCTAATAGGAGGAAAAAGAAAGGCACTTTTAACCTTTTGGGATCTAATTTGCCATTTTAAGCAGTTCTAAAACTGTTGCTGATGAGGCTGATGAGGTAGGGAAGTGCAGCACAGAGCGATCGGGTGGATCCTCGTCGCCTGTGTTTGGAAGGGAGCGAGAAGGTTTGGTTCTGTGCTCTGCTGTGGGGTCACGGCTGCCAGCAAGGGAAGATGTGAACTCAGAAATCAAATTCTCAGATCAGGCCACCCGGCCATCTTAGGCGCAGGCATCTTTAGAGACTTCGCTGAGAAGCTGATTGAACCACTAATGTAGATTTTTAATAACTCTTACAATTCAGGATGGGTCAGGGCACTGCCAAAGTGCTTCTGTATTTTGAAAAGGTGAAAGGGGCAATTTTAGTGCAGCAATTAATTTTGCAAAGTACCAACAGCAGGCTAAGTGAGACCACTTAGCCCGGTATTAGTCCTCTGCAAAATACCAGAGTGGTGAATTTGGGATTTCATCAACAAATAACGAGATACTAATAATATCACGAACAGCAATCAATGCGCTTTCCTGGAAAACGGGTCTTGTTAAATGAACCTGTTGTCTTTTGCTTTTTGGGGGGGAAATTGGGTGCTTTGTTTTGGTTTTTAATAAAACACACATGGCTGCTAAAGACAACTGTGATGCTATAATATACTGCAATTTCTCCAAGGTATTTGGCTGGTATTATACGGAATTAACAAGGCACACATTTGAGATTAAATCTGCTTCACTGACAGATCTCAAAACATAATTGTTAATGAGAAGATGTCATTGAGCAAGGGCCACCGGCAGCAAGCATTGACTCTTCTTTAATGCTATTGAATATATCTACCAACAATCCAGGTAACAGAAAATCTCCCCTGGTAAAGGTTGCAGGTGGCGTAACACTCGGTGGGTAAGAAATATTACCGAAGGAGCTCTTCTGGCCAGTTATCTGCATGTCTCAGATGGTCTCAAGCTAGCAGTGGTATTTTAAATGCAAAGTAATACATGGAGGAAGCACAATCATAGCAGCCCTGCTCCCCTTAGGAAGTCAGGCACTCAGAAGAGGACATAAAGGAGGCCACTCAGAGCTACACAACACGAGCTCTCATCGCGAAGCGGTGCCTATAAGGTCAGTGCAATATTGGATATATAATATGAGCCCTAACACTGAAAAGAAAGCAAGCTGAAGCTGGGAAGAGCAAGCGCTGCTGCGTACGGCGTTGGCGAGATGAATGCAGGTCTGGGGTCCACGCATCAACATGTGGAATTATCAACAGCAGTTCAAAGGGAAGCTGCAAAAGTGACCCCAGGTTGCAAATCAAATCTTTGACGTGAAATTTGAGGAGTTTATCAAAGAAAGGCTGAGAGATGACTTGATCTCTGGGAGCAAGTGGAAAAGCTTTCAATCTCGCAGACAAAGGCGTAGCAGGTTACGAGGGCTAGAAAGTCAAGTTACACATCTCAGCCTTGAAGTGAGGCTCTTTCCCAACAGCAAGGATCATTAAACAGCGAACCAGCCAGGGAGGGGGCGAACTCACCGACACTCAGCGTTTTTAAGAGGAGATTAGATACGTTTCCAAGAGAGATGCTGCCTGGGGAAAAGTCCGTGGCCTGTGTGTACACAAGCTCAGATCAGCTAAGCACAGAGATCCCTTCCTACCTTAGTCTACGAATCTATAAATTCCTCATTCCGCTCATTAGCATGGATCACAAAAAACATGGTTTAAAAGCAGCAACATAAACAACTTAAAAATTAACTGCGTGCTATTGATCTCCTCTCACCAGGAGTCACTCAATACCGGATTCGCTGGGAAAAATCTTGCCCGCGTCACTTTTATTTTTGTCTGCACTGTTTCTGCATGTTAGTGACTAGGGAGCGTGATGGCTTCGAGCACGGGGAAGAGGGATGAGCGTGACATTCCTCACGCGTGCAAAATTAAAGGTCCATCCAAATGCTTTTAATATCAAGTTAAATTACTTTTAACGAAAAACAAAAAATAAATGGTTCCGGTCTCTAGCTCACAATCAACAGAACAGCAAATTGAGCATCATGTGCAGTTAAGCCTGGCCTGATGGAAGTCAATAAGAAATTCGTGTTGACCTAGCATTAACCCTTTGAGGAGTGGTGCCAAACGGGCACAGAGCCTGAAGCATTTGAAAATTCACCCAGAGTTCACACGCAGGTCTTCAGCATCTTCCACGCGCTGTGCGAGGGTGAGGGGAGTATTTGTCGTTTCCCAAGCATCAGGCAGGCGTGCGCTGTTTGCCGCACGGACCCCGTCCCAGCCTGGCAGCCCCTGTCCTTTTGTGGGATCTGTGGAGCGGCGGCGGCAGACGACAGCAGCCGGCGGGGGCGCGGGGCCCGGAGGATCGCACCTTGCTCTGCCCAGCTGGACGCCTCCCTCCAGAAAGACTGGCAAAGACATCCCTCCCCTCCAGCACCAGAGAGCCCTCCCTTCCTGCAGTGCTCTTCAAGGGTTTAATTTTTCCACGAGCAGAAAGAACACTGAATGGGCTTCTGTGCACGACTGAAAACTCGGTGCTCCGCTGGCTTAGGATGCGGGCGGCGTGCAAGCAGCTTGTGCTTCAGAGAGCCTCCCCGGGGCAACGGCGGCAGCGTGGTGGTGCCAGCAGTAATTCCAGAGCAGCTAATTTAGTACCAGCAATTCCCAGCAGACACCAGGAATGCATTTTCTTCCTCCTCCTCCGACTGTTAACCAGTAAGATTTATTAGATGGTTCTGCCGAATGGAAATCTTTAATAAAACTTCGACTCGGGCTGAACAGCGCAAAAACAGGGTCGGTTTGTGGATTTGTTCTTTTTTTTTTTTTTTCCTCCCCTCTTCTTTGTAAATAAACCCTTGGTCTTGAACAGCGAAGCATGGTGACTCCTGTGCCCAACTACTAAGCATTGCTGATGCACGGCTCCAGCCGCGGACTCCCCCCGCTCACCGCAACGCTGATGGTAACTCAGGCACTGGAAGGGGTTAGAGCACAGCTTGTTTGGACAGATAGTCCCGCCTGAAGCTGTTACGGAGCACGGTTCCTTCATGGCCTGGCGCTTCCCAAGCCCGCAGACGTAAAGGCCGGTCTGTTCAGCAGGCAGCACCTGCGGCTGGACGTGTCTGTGGTGCAGAAGGGGAAGCTGACCTCTTCCAGCGTGTCTGGAAGGAGCCGTGGGGCTGGGCCTGTGCTCCGCGGGCAGCAGAGGGGAGCTGCCGCACCAGACTAACAGCAGTAATTTCTGCAGCGGTTGATGACATGAAGGATTTTGGTGTGCATCAAAGCAGAGCTGATACAGACGGGGCACTCGGGCCGTCACTGATGCGCAGCGGACTTTGGAATAAAACATTGCTGGTTTTCAGCAGCAGGTAATGATGGCACATGATGGTTTGGGATCATTAGCAAGGGAAAGTGCTCACAGAGTAGAGGAGACTGTAACTAGAGCTTGGCCACAACACCCACACTAATAATCTCGCTCCAAGAAGTGGCATGGTATCCTCCTAATTGACCGTGACTAATGTGGACCCTCGTTTATCCATCTCGTTGGAAAGATGACACCTCCAGCAGCAGAGCACGGCCACCCGGGCTCGAGCCCTCTCGAACGTGACAACCTGGCTGCCAACGTGGCCGCTGGCCGGCACCCTGAGCACCAGCACCCACGGGAGACAGCGGCAACGCCTTTCGCTCCGGCGCCACAAACCACCGCGCAGGTTTCGCCGAGAGGTCCCTGATTTCAGCAGAAGCTCACGGAGCCGCTTCCCGCCGAAGCTGGCACCCCGCAGGCTTCCCTCATCCCGGCGCTGCCTCCAGCCAGCTGAGCAGCATCGCTCAGTCCCTCCTCCAGCAAAGCCCTCCAGCAGTCTTAGGGCGGGAAGGAAATTCATCCACTAATAAATGCAGGGATTTTTTCTTTTTCTTCATCTAAGCAGATTCCGTGTCTATCTAACTGATAATATTTAATAACGGCTGTGGAACTGCTCCAAATAAATTATTGAGCACGTGTGCATGCATAGGCAGGAGTGAGGAGGGAGAGGAGCTTTATTTGTGGACTCAGAAGATACTAAGTTTCAGGGAATCAAAACCACATGCTAATTCAGCTGTTTCAAATCTCTTTTACAACCCTAGACACTGCAACACGGGATTTTTTTCTCTTTTTTTAACATTTCCTGATAAGGCTGATGTGGTCTTTAGGACCAAGCAGGAAATTTTGGAAGAATAATAATCAAAATTAACGAACTTTGCTGGTGGTCCCACTGCTTGGTGCTATGTCTAGCCATCACAGCTGGGAGAGAGAAGGGCCGGAGCAGGAGCTCCCCGGCACTTGGCTCTCAAACACTACAGAAGAGAGGCGCTGACCTCCTCCGCCTTGGGTTGCTCCAAATTACTGCCCGTCAGGAGACCTTCACTGCAAGATGCTTTTGAGGGAAAAGCGGAGGGTCCGTGACACTCCTGGTGGGAAGGTGCCCCCCAGGCACATGGCAGCTGAGCTGCCTGAGCAGGGCCCCAGCTGGAAGCACCGCCAGCTCATTTGTGCTCAGCCCTGCTGCCCCACGCCTGAGCTGGAGCGCACGTAGGTTTGCTCACACGTGATTAAAAAAGTTCATTAAAAAGCAATCCAACATCATTGGATTGCCAACAAAGGCAAATCAGATCCTGGGCTGCATCGGCAGGGACGTTACTAGCAGAGATCATCTACTAGTGAGATCATCCCACTCTGCTCAGCCACAGAGCAAGGCTGCACCTGGAGTGCTGTGTTCATTTTTGGTCCCCAGAATGCAAAAAAGACATGGACAGCCTGGAGAGGTTCCAAAGGAGGGCCACAAAGATGACCAGAGGGCTGGAGAACCTGCCCTGCAAGGAAAACTGAAGGAGTTAGGTCTCTTCTCCCTGGAGAAGAGAAGGCTCAGGGCGGGACCTCGCATAGTATTCCAGTGCTTAAAGGGTGGCTACCGGGAGGACAGAGAGTACCTCTTCACAAGGAGCCACATGGAGAAGACAAGTGGCAATGGGTACAAGTTGCAACAGGAGAGGTTTCATCTCAATATAAGAACAAAATTGTTTACAGTGAGATCAATCATTGACTGGAACAACCTCCCCAGGGATAGGGTGGAGACCCCGTCACTGGAGGTTTTCAACATGGGACTGGACAGGGTGCTAGGTAATCTCATGGAGGCTCCCCTTCCTACAAAAGGTTGGACCAGATGATCTTCTGTGGTCCCTCCCAGCCTGGGCTGTTCTAGGAGTTGGCTTTGCACATCAAGTCCTTTAATGGCCAGCTGTCAGAGAGGGATCTCCTCTGCCGCCGGTTTGCTCAAGCTGGGGAAGGACTGCAAGGTGGCCAGGCAGAGAAGAGACTGATGGGGTGTTCAGGCTACACAAGCACTCCAACCGTGGACAGCCAGTTCCCCACCAGCCCTTGGAGAACCTCCACCGCGTTGGGATTCTCTTATGAGCGTGATTCACAGCTTGGTGGAGGTCGGCAGACGGACGGGACTAGCAGTGGCCATGCTGGGGGACAGTCACGGCGTAATCCGCTGACGCCGCTCCTGGTTTGGGCAATCAGGGATGCCCTGGCACTGCGGGTGGCTCGGCCGCAGGGCTGTAGGTGAAGCCTCGCTAGTAAATGGCAGTAATTAGCTGGGGAGTAGCAAGCAGGGTCGTTAGCCTGCCGGGCAGTAATTTGCGAAATGCTGAAACGCATTTTCCTGGAAGGAGTGGGTGAAGCGACCTCCATTTTGGCGCCGGTTTCCCCCACCCCGCACGTGCTGCGGCAGAGACGGGGTGGTCCGGCAGCCCCCTTGCTGGGGGGTCACCGTCCCTGAAGCTGCCGGGGGGGTCGGACCCCGCAGCAGGGCTCTGCGGCGCGGATCCTCCTTGCTTCCCGGGCTCTGACAGCCTGTAATCATTTTATCTCCCAGGATTAATGGCACCAAGCAATAAACTCGCATCCTAATTATTGTAATTATTTCTTTCTTTGTACGTCAGCCTTGGTAACGATGTTTTTACAGCTGGTGGGATGGAAGGGAGGAGAGAAACGAAATATTGTCACAGTAATGAAGAGAGAGCAATGAGCACACTCCTTTCCTCTCACTTTCCCCAAGGTTTTAGAGCCCACTTGAGTTTCCCATTCCCTGAGGTCCCAGAAATTAGCGGTGATTGTCCTAATATCGCAAAGTAGCAGCAATCTAGGACTAAATTCCTAATTGATCTGAAGTGCCTACCTGCCACTTCAGCCCCCGAGATGCCTGACTGTCTCCAAAGCCCCCTGCACGCCTAAGTACCCGCTGCGTCCTGAGAGCTGCCTGTTGCTGGGTAGCAGGGGTAGCTCACTGTTCGGCTTCTCCTCGGGCAGGACTCACAAGCTGAGCTTTGTGCCGGTCTCATCTGTGGGAATTGCATGCGGAGGGGGCAGAAGCTGCTCTGATCACTGTTTAAAATTCGTACGGTCTTTCAGAGGGTGGAACTCAGCATCCTTTTCTCCCCCAGCGCATTGGCACCGTGACGGGAGGTGACAGTGGTGAGCTGCTGGTCCCGGCCGCTGGGCAGGAATTTCTCTCAGTGCCGTAGCCCCAGTGCTGGAGAAGAGCGGTGTTTCCCACCCGCTGTAAGCCTGCACCCAGAGCGTGGGCTGAGGAGGAACCTGGACACGCACCGGTCCAGGAGGGTGTGCTGGGCTGCTGACCCGCCCCACAGGGGCCGCAGCTCTGGCTTAGACTAGCTGCCACTAAACGTGCCCCAGAGGAGAACTTGCTAGAAGAAATGTGGGGGACTCAGATACTAAGAGGAATCTGTGAAGAACCCACGTCCCTGTTTACAGACCTAACAGGAGATGCCTAAGGGGATACCGGGCCAGACTTCAGCTGAGCAGCACACAGCCAGCTAGGAAGGGCTGCTGGTTGGTTGGCTCCTGTTCCCGGGGTCACTGACAGAGGAGATGGGAAGGTCTCCGCACGGAGTCCTCCCTCTGGCCATCCACTTCTGCCCAGCCAGACCAGAAGCTCCACGCAGAGCAGTCTCCTTGGGTAATGAGCAGTAGGAGACAGGCCCCATATGTACGTGGTGACAGCCCCTGAGGTCCTCTCCTGTGCTGGCGTGAGGTGCTGTCGTCTACTCCAGCGTGTCTACACCAGTAAACTACATCTCAGCTGAGGCCAGTAACAGGCGGTGGACCTTGATTATCCACACTGACGGAACAGGCCCTGGGCTCCATGCACCACACTGGCCGTTCTTTTAATTGCCCATGATTTATAGTTCTGCAGCCAGATCTTTCTTGGGAATCTTTTCTTTGGGAGTTTGTTTGGTTTTTCCCACTTCACCCAATAAAATTACTGAATTAACCCATTTCCTTTTTTTTTTTGGTCAAGCTTTGTGTAGGGGTACTGTTTTAATGACTGATCAGCCTTTCATTAGAGAACCAAGGCAGCAAAGCTGCTCCGTACCGCAGTCCATCTCTGACAGTGGACCCTCTTCTGCCCAGCACATCCCAAACCCTATCCCAGTTCAAATTAAGCTTCCACCTGCTTCAGCTTCACTATTAAGAAAACAAAGTGAAACACAAACAGCAACCACTACCCCATGGCCTCATTTCTAAACTCTTGTCCTGCTGGTTCCAGCAGCCCCTCCACCACATCGGGGCTGTTTCAGCGTGGGGTGGGACCATCCTCCCCCCGCTCCTCATCCCGTATTTTCCAAGCTGCAATTCCCAGCCTGTCTTGCTTTCAAATAGTAACTTGCTCCAGTACAGAGATGGGCTTCCCACCCTGCCCAAGTCCTAAACCGTGGTTTAATTTGCGCATTTGTCTGATGTGCGGGGTTGGCTGGTCCTGGCCGTAGGGGCCCTGGTCTTGGGAGGAGTCCCTGCCAGGCAGTGCTCCCCGTCACCAGCTCCAGCTCCATCGGAGGTGGGCTCATCATCTTTCAGGATGGCGCTTGCTTTGCTCAAGTTCTTCCCCATTTCTCCCTGACGTTTCAAAAATAATTACCAGTGGTTCAGTAAGTTCATTAGCAAACTCCCTTAGGACCCTGGGCGATGTATCATCCAGCCCTGCTGATTTGTGGATAGGCTCTAATCAAGTGTTTCAAGTCTCTCTCTCTTTCCTCCTCCTTTCAGATTAACAGTTATTTTGACAAGATTCTCATTATTTCCTATTTCCTGACGGTACCCAGGGACGAGGCTTATTTGAGTCCTCACTGTTGTCATTGCGGGTTTATTTTTAACCTCAGGCTCTGCTTCTCCGCAAGGACATCAGAGTTCTCTGTTCTTCAGAAACCCATGGCTTTGTTGGTGCCATTTTACTCTCAGTTCATCCTGGGTCTTCCAGCGCTCTCTGTCTTCTGCCTTCATCACTTTTCATCCTGCTTCTTCCCACTGCTCCAAAATTAGCCAGAAGAAATGACTTTGCTGTTACCAAGCCTACAGAGTTATTACCCTTCTCCAGCTTTGTAGATCTAGGCCGCCTTCTTGGCTGCAATTAATTTCTCGCCTTCCCCTCCCTCTTTTTCTCCCTGCCATCCTCTGTTGTGTCACACTCTCCAAGTCTCCATTTTCCTTCCCAAAACAACCATCCACCGGCTGCTCTTGGAAGGGACCCAACCACCAGAAGACCTCTTAGAAGGGACCCTGATGGCCAGAAAAGCCACCGCCAACCCTATCCAGCTTACCACCACCTTTTGATGTTGGGGGGCAAACTCGGGGTCCCCGGCAGGAGAAAAGCCAAGCCGCCCCCACTTTGGGGTTCCCCTGGGCAGCAGGAAGGCAGCATGGGAACGCGGCAGCCTTGCGTAGGCTGTTCCCACCCAGCTGCCTGCTGGCTCCATCAACCTTCTGCCCTTCCCAAATACACACACGGGGCGCAGCCCCTCGCTGTCCGTCTGCGTTAGCCCAAACCGAGTGTCGTGCCCCGTGCAGGGTTGCTGGAGAGGACGAGGGGTTAAGCAGAAGGAGGGAGGAGGAAGAGACGAGGCCGAAGGGCAGTTTTTCCTTCGAACACCTTTCACACCTGTGCACCTTCCCTCCTGTCAAGACCCTACAGACCACGGGATTAGCCCGACCTCGTTGTCCTTGATTTGCAAGAGATGGCTGAAGTCAAACACTTTCCCTTTCAAAAAGCAGTAAGGTTTTTCGCTTTCTGTAGAGGCCGGCATACAGGGCCCCTGCCGAGCCCTCAGCCGCACATCCCCAGCCACCCAGTGGGTGTCCCCCAGGCTGGGTTCCCGCAGCGGGGACAAGGAGGACCACTCCACAGGACCTCCAGGCTCGGCAGCCATGGAAGGGGCTGAGGCAAGAGACCATTTCTGGGAGGGTTTTTATTCCCCCCTTCGCAGCACCCGTCAACAGTTAGAGGAGTAACTTGAAGGCAGGGCTGATCTTCCACCGCCCAAGGAGGCAGCGACCCCAACTTGCTCGGATGGCTTTTGCGCGTGCATGGTGTCACGGGGACGCGTCGTCCTGCTACGTTTGCTGCAGGTCCCACATGTGGGCTGGAGAAACGTCTCCCTGGGACTAATTTCTGTTGTTTAAATTAGAGACAACATTTATCTACCTGGCAGGAACCCAAAAAGGATTAATTCGGGGAAGAGAAAGGGAGAGGGAAGAGAAGTGCCCACACAGTTTTGCACAGATAAGAATAAAAGGTGTATTTGTCGTTCACCCTTGTTACAAAAGCTTGAGTCTGTTTGAAGCCTGGACAGAAAGTTGTTGGCTAAGAAGACTAACTAAAACTTTTTTTTTTTTTTTTTTTTAAATACAGCGCTGTGGTTTTGGATGGAAAAATTTATGCCACTGGCGGGATCGTTAGCAGCGAAGGACCTGCCCTGGGAAACATGGAAGCCTACGACCCTAAAACAAACACGTGGACACTTCTACCAAATATGCCCTGCCCTGTTTTTCGACACGGCTGCGTAGTAATCAAGAAGTACATTCAGAGCGGCTGATGGCACCCGGGAGATGGACGGGGAACTGTTTGTACCTGTTGAAAGCGGGCAAGAAGAATACTACTACTTAAGGAACAAAAGCAGCAAAGCCAGCCAGTGAACTTACTGCTCGAAAGTCTGGAATAGTGTCTACATTGAATGTAGAAAAATCATCCTCACCTTTTGGTGAACAAGGAGCAGAGAGCTCCGTGCTATGTAAAGATATTGTAACTTAATAATACAAGGGTGTCACTAGATGTTATAGTGGCACTTGTTCTGGACGTTGGCTTTTGGTCAGCCCAGGTGCAATAGAATTTCACATATTTTTTAAGCTGGGGAAGAGAGGAAAAAAAAAATCTGCATTTTACTTTAGAGCTCAAGCTTGATTCTTAAAATAATCATGCAGATAAGTTTTACTATTACACTTTAGGCATCAATCTATTGGAAAGGTCAAAGTGTCCTTACCACTTTGATTCCTACATTTGTTTTTAACAAATACATGCTTTTCAATACCAATGACTGAGAGAAACCTTGTGTGACAGATAGCTTACGCTGATGTCAGTCTTCCATCAGATCAAACGAATCCTCCAGTTCTCTCGAGCAGAGCCCAGAAGGGGGGGGTGAGGTGGGGACTGGGGAGAAGAAGAATAGCCATTGGTAATAAATTCCGTGTAAAATGATGAAGGAAAAATAAGAAAACAAGGTCTGTTGGGCTGGATGAGTCTCTGCTGCGGGGGTACTTGTGTGGGCACGTGTGGCCATGCCCACAGGGCGGGGGGGGCTTCTGAACCTTTTCCTCACGGATTCTGCTGATGAGCGAACTCGGCAGTGCTCGATTCCCGTGATGCGAAATGAAAACGGCTTCGATTCCCGAGGCGGTCTGCCGGTAAACCCCCGCGCTTCACTTCTGGTTGGGGTCACATCGAAACGCCCAGCGTCACGTGGGGCTTTCCACGCTTTCAGCAAACGGAGAAGATGCCGCATGCTGGGGCTACGCGCTCAGCTTTGGCGCTCAACCAAAAATCCTTACGTTGGGATATACGCCACTATCTTTTATGTAAAGTCTGAGAAGTTTTTTTATTTTATTTTATTTTTCAAGTTTCCCTATAGGTGTGGAAACCTTATGCTTCTCTTATTTACAGGTTTTAAACACACGAGTTTAAATCCCATGGTAGAAAAATGCGTAGACATAAGCCCAGTATAAGAGACTTAAAATGATTACTATGTAGAGTTGTAAGTATATGCACAGCACAGGGGTTATATTTTTATATATATTAAAATATTGTCTATCCAGAGAGCATTGTGATGTGGAAATTCTTTATAAATTTATACATAAAAGGATGAAATGGGAGATGGGCCGGGTAACGTAGAGGGGGCAGGGGAAAGAACCTTGAAATTTGCCAATAGGAAGCAACCCCAAGCTAAGGATTGTCTGATTTCTTTCCAAGTAGAGGGAGAACTGTTGCCATACTTGCCTTTGCAGACTCAAATCCCAAATGCCATGCCAGTAATCCCAGAAGGAGGGTCCTACACAGGGCGTGGGTGAGATCTCACAGTCAACACCGAGCTGAATTTCATACCAAATACGCTAGCCTTTTTATACGGAGGGAGGTCTGCCTACAGCTTCGGGGAAATCAACGCAGATGGTTCGCTAATCATCTTATTTTATTAATAATCGTTTATAAAATTCAAAAAAAATTTGTATCTTGCAGTATTTAAAGAAAAAGTGCTCAAGTCAGCTGAGTCAAGCTATAGGGTGACGCAAGTATCTCATTTTGACAGTGAGGTTCCAGCCTTTGTTATGCAGTTGTTTTATTTATTCTTTAAAGAAAACGAAATAATAAGCACAACAAAATTATATACTAGTATGTCATTTAAAGTATTTATGTCAAACAGGGTGCAAGTGTGAACCTAAAGATTGGAGCACAAGTTTCTAACTGCCTGGGGCAGGACGAATTTCCGTGTTGGTGTGTGTCTGCCTCCAAAGGAGGTGCTACCTGTCAGCAAGACCGAAACACATGCAACATTTCCAGTTTAGCTTATTTCTTTATTTCTCACACTGGAACAAAACTGGCTCTTTCTGTGAATAATATTAAAAACAGGGTTATCTGTAACTGTATTGTATATAGTTTATGTTTACTGTTAAGTTCTTGTTATATTATAATAAATATATTTATAGACCTAGATTCAGCATCCAGATTGGATTAATTTTGTCACGACCGAACAAGGAACAACACTGCGTGAACGGTGACTCCAGGTTTCATCCCAGCTATGGCTGAGAGCACGTTCATTCCATCCAGCTAGCTTCTCTTGCCAAGCCAAAAATCTATTGCTACTATTTAAATGCTCGGTAGCTTCCGAAGGACTTCTGTTCTCCTTTCTGGAAAAGTTCTTAGAAGTCATTTTGGATTTTTTTCAGCAAGACTGTTTCTTCTTCATCTGTTTTCCCACGTGTACTATTAAGAACAAAAGGGCTTAGGACAGTTTAGGAAAGTATCTCGAACAAACCCACTGATAAACAGCTTCGTCCTTTTGTTTTGTTCTAAAAGAAAGTCAGGATTTGTACCGCATGGCTGCTGCGATGTCTGAAGGGTGAAAGCCACTTTTGTCCTGTGGCCAAAATTCCTTCACGCCCAGGGCGGGAGCTCTGTGCCTCCCTGGACACATCGTTCAGAGAGCACTTCAGTGCCACCGTCCTGGTGCCTTTGATGCCTCGTCAGGGCGTCAGCTGGTCGCCGTAAAACTGGATGTGGAACAAAGATGAGCCAACTACAATTGGTCTGAAATACCCCCGCAGTGGAACATTTCAGCTGGATCTTGGGAGGCAATATCTGTTCTGCACATTAACAGGAGACTCCAACACAGATTGAAATTGTCTCCAGTTCTTGCGGAGCACGTCTATGCAAGTATTTCAGAGCGTGAACCGCGGTTTTTAAACATTTTAGTCCAGGCTGAGTGGCTGGGGTTGCACAGCCTGTGAAGACCCCTCCAAGCCTTGCGATTCAGTGTTACACAACCACGCCGCAGTCATCCGGACCAAGCAGGGTGAGCTGCCAGCCTTTTCCTCGACGCTCAGCAGAGATCTCTTACTCAGCACTAGTCAGTCCTGCTTGGCAGGGTGAACAAGACACGGGCTATTTGCTTGACTTGTATGTGGGAATTATTTGAGTTCCCCCTCTGGGAAGCTGGCTGAGCGCTTTTGCCAAATGAATCGTGCACACATATCTGCTTGCAGATTTTTCTTCTTAAAAGCCTTAAGAAATTCAGGGGACAGGCAGGCTCCGCAGCCTGGGAACGATAAAAACTCTTTTGCTCGCTGGTTTGACCCTTCCCTGGCTCACCTGGGAAGACGAGCCATCTCCAAACGGGGCTGTTCCCAGCGTACGGGTAGCCACCCACTCCCGACAATTTAGACAAGTCATCCACGTTCCATCTAGTGACAAACACACCACACTAATCAAACCCCAGCAACCTCCTCTTTTAATTAACCGCAGCTAGGTGTTAAGGCTGAGCTTAGCACAGCGCAATTGGAGCAAACTAATTACAGTGTTCGTTACACTCCAGCTTGCCCTTGGTGGAGTCCAGACAAACGGAACGCCAGCACGAGCACCCACCTTCTGCAGCCACGGGGCTCAGCGGGGAGCGGAGCCGGAGCCCGCGCCTCTGCCTGCCTGCACGAGCGCCCGCCCCGAGCACTGCACCCACCCACCCGCCCGGCCCCGCGGGGGAATGTCTCCGAGCATTGGAACCCGTCCCAGGGCTTTTCTCTCAAGTGCAAGGGCAAGGTCTCCGACCCATGCTGTCTCCCCATCACCAACTGAAGGAGCTGACCGTGTCCAAGCAGGGGACAAGCCCACAAACAGCGGACACAGGCAAGTCCTGGCAGGCTGCACCCTGCGCCTGGCTCCCACGAAGACGCCGACACTGCAGCCACTTTGACGTTTTTATAACTTGCCACGTTAATACAAGCTTTTTAAATCATAGAATCATTAAGGTTGGAAAAGACCTCTAAGATCATCAAGCCCAAACCTCAACCCAGCACCACCATGCCTGCTAAACCATGTCCCAGAGT
>Ga0181612_137435_pt1 | contig 19436 bp, 7 predicted proteins | sample HoacroProtozoa21_FD_119630 | JGI IMG/M metagenome (GOLD analysis project Ga0181612, IMG submission 119630) | Hoatzin crop microbial communities from Cojedes, Venezuel. Combined Assembly of Gp0051906, Gp0051904, Gp0051908 | reverse complement strand
TTATTGATCCTATTCCAAAAGCATCTTGCATAACCTTAGCAAAGGTCCTTATATCATGCATATCACGGATCCCTAAAATCCTAGGTGTTTAATAAAAATGTCCCTGATAAACATATAGACGCTCAAAATTCTGTAGAGGTATAGAGAATAGAATATAATCTCAGATCAAGGGCTTTCAGGATAAATCAATGTTCCTTTAAATATCTTGATCATGAATTAGAAAGGCTTTTCTAATGGCCAAGGACCAAAGATATAAATCTTTCTATACTGATGAAAATACTGAACTAAGAATTCCATTTGAACTAGCAAACACTAGAAACAAATTTCTAAAAGGGTCTCAACTTAGGTCCTGTCAGTGCTCAGAAAAACACTTGCATATAATCTTTGGGTTGATGAAGTTTCGATGTACAGCTGACAGGTTGTCCTTGAAAATTCATTTGAGCATGGGTACTGTTTTAGAAAGTATCTTTTGGACATAAGGCTTATACATTAACTTTAAAAGCAGAGGGATTTAGGGATGAAAACAATTCTTTGTGTTATCCTGTGCTGGGAAAACAGGACCACTGAGAAACAGTTCTCTGCTCTTAGGGCTCCTGGGAGGACAGAAGTGATGTGGGTCCAGTGAGGGCACTTTAGGAAGTATTATCTTTTTATCTGTTAGAGTATTGTTCTCCAAGTCTATACTGTGAGGTAAAAAAGGTACTAAGGTGACAACCAGTGTGCTTTTTGTCTATCTGGTTCCTCTGGAAGCAGTGCTAGCTAGATACAGGTAGGAGAGACCAATGTCCTGTAAGTAGATGGTTGGCTAATTAGAAAATCCATCAAATTTGGATCGCCTTCACGACTCACACTTACTGGGTATTTTATAGTGCTTATTGCAGACCACAAAGATGTCTCAGGTGAGGATCTAAGTCCTTTTGGCTTTTGCCCCATCTCTCTAGCCTTTAAGAAGAAAGATGAGGAAAGGGTATGACTCCACATCATTTTGTTATGTTGGTTGGTTAGAACTACAATTTACTGAAATAAGCAATGGATTAATTTCAAGCTGAAGTAAAATTTGCAGTTTTTTGTATTCTCCATATGAATCCACCACCAAATAAGTATCCTAAGGGATCAGAATATATTCTTAAGACTAAAATAGATACAGAACATTTTCATTACACCACATTGCCTATGGAAAACATAAGCTTTCCTTGGGGAACTTAATCAAAATACCCCTGCCTTTTGGGAATAACACTTGAATATTTCACCAGAATATCAAAAGCTTTGTCCTATGCAATGAATGACGTTACACTGGGGATCAAGAGTTTAATGACCACGGAACAAATAGCAGCCTCATGGAGGTCATTGAGAATTCTGCACTGACTTCCAGATGCAACAGTCGCAAGTCACTCTCACTGCAGTTACAGTTGTCAAACAACTTCTGTTACAGCTTTGTCTTTTAGACGCACACAGCCTTCTCCAGGCTTGATGTCCATCAGAAGGCTTATTGTTGAGGACATGGACAATAGAGGATTGACTGAATGAATAAGAGAGCCAGTCTTCCCCAGATAAATACACATGCACATTCTACTGCTTTAAAAGTTCCTTAGGATGAAAAAGGTTCAACTTCCCTGAAGGCTATGGAATGCAGAATCACTATTCCCTTCAGAGAGGTAGTTCTGCCTCAGTTTAGATCCTCTCTGTGCATCACATGTGTCAGGCCCTAGCATGGAGGGTCCATTTCATGTGGTGTGGAGAATGCTTCTTTTGAATTTTTCCAGCTTTCAGATGTTTGACTTTGGAGCTTTAACACTCCTTTCTCATCAGCTTTTATGAATTTAATTTCTTTTTTTTTTTTTTTTTAGAGCAGGAAAATTAAAAAAAAGTTTGTGGTGAATCCACAAGCTTGAGCATTGCATTCCTGTGGCACAGAACTGCTGTGCTGAATGATGATGCTGACCGTACAGGCTGACAGCAGGCTGTTCTAACAAGGAAGTTAATATTGCTTGAATGACTCAGGGAATAATAAAAGCAACAAATTCTGCACCTAACCACTCCTTCCCCCAGAAAGGTGATGGTGTTTCTGTATAAACTTTTCCAGATTTACTCCTCAAAATTTGATTAGCCCCTGACAAACAACTTTGAACAACTTCTGAGAGTCTCTGAAGCCCAGAGTTCTCTGCAGGTGAAGAAATGGCTGTGCACTAACAAAGCATCCCAACAGTTACAGTTAAAAGGACATAAAGGGAGATGTTTGCAGATGTTTGCCCTGTTTGTACACTCACTATGAATTCACTCACAGTCTATTGTTAAATACAGGATAATAAGTTATCTGGACCTTTGATTGGACTCAATACACACTGTTACATTCTTATGTAAGTCTGAAAGTTACAGAGTTCGAACAAAACCACTTGCCTCAACTCCTTCTGTTGTCAGTGGAGACAGAGTGATTTATGCCAGTTTTCTTGAACACCTGTCTCAGGAGCTGCCTTCTAGAGGTACCTGTGCTTCTCCACTGACTAGAATGGGACTGCATAAGTCTTAAGTCTGCTCGAGACTAGAACCATACTTTAAGACTATTGTATTAACTGATCTGAATCTCATTCCAGCCTGCAATATCAGGAAGTGTTCATTATGCATTATAACAGTGAAACAATACTTTGTCTTCTGAATTAAAAAAATCTATCACATAAAAAATTTTATGCTACTGGAACAAGTGTTGACTCAGTTATATTAGGCAAGGCTCACATCTCTTGACATTGCTATGCAAGAAAATTCTGCAGCCTCATGAACAGATCTTGATACTTTTATTCTCTGTGAATAGAAGTGTTGTCCTTCTGCAGTCTGACTGATTTCAGGCAGTTTGGGAGAAAGAAGACTGTGCTTCAGTGTAGCGGGGCTAATTCACCTGCTCTATTTGTGTGTTTACTGAAAGGAATTACACACAGTATTATTCAAGAGAACCAGCATTCACCACCCTTACCGAGGAAGTTTATTAGTTCTCCTGTCACATTAAAATTAGTATTAAGGTAGAAAGACCTTGCTAAAAGATTCTAGTAACACAGCAGTTTTAACCGTAGTCCAATTCTGTATCTAGATTGTTTTTTCACATTGTACTCAGAGAAGATGATTGCAAATTATGAAGTTTTAAAAAGCAATTTTTTCCACAAGTGGAAGAAGAAATGCAGATCTCACTCCAAGGACAGATGTCATGATTATTCTTTAACTGTATACATGATTTTTAGGGAGAAATATGGGTGAAATAGATTGTCTGCTGGAAGTATTAAGTATTTTGCCCTGTATTTTTAAAGGATCATTGACTGTGCTATGGAATATATCTTCACTTTTTTTTTTAAAGAAGTTTGACATTCCTACCATGTCATAGTTTGCTTTAGTTTCTTTCTTTTATTTTTGTATTTTAAAAAAAGCAGAAAATAAGAAACGTGTCAACTAGAGGTAGAGATGTGTTCAGATCTGTAACCTTACAGGTTCAGGAAGACTTCAAAGTTGAAACTGGTAGGATCTGGTTACATTTCATCTCAGAGGATAAATTTATGCCTGTAAGCCATAATCTTTGGTCAGTCTCTGTTTCTTCCTATTGGCTAATAGATAGACTTGTGTTATTCATCTGTCATGCAGTCACACTGAACAAAATTCTTTCTTTTTTTTTTTTTTTCATTTGTTTTACTGGCTACGTACATCTTCAGCAAAGATGGGAGCTATCCAAGTTGACTCTGTGCCTATCTACAGAAGACAAACAAAACTTTTAAAAAATTATATCCACTATGCGGATGCAAGGAATGGTGATTGCTGGGGCTGTTGTAAAAATTGAAAAGTGGAATAGCTGTTATTCACATAGCAATAGAATTGAGAAAAAGTTCATTTATTACTAAGTTTGTGTAGCCACAATGTAGAACTCTGGGGCTACATTTATACCAGTAAATAAAATGGCCCAGGGCTCTCCTCTGGCTCTGTGGCCTACTGACATGAGTATGTTCATAATCAGCCAGCTGAACTCTCTTACTCTCTTACTTTCTGAAGTTTTGTGGCTGCCTCCAAACAGGCTGCTGTTTTTTGGGTTACCTAAGACCTGAAAACTATGTCCAGGCACTATCTGGAAGAGTATTACTTTGAATAAAAATGTTGCCAAGAGACGTGCTAGTAATTTAACATCATGAGCTAGTCCTATCTAGTATGTTAATATAGAAGTAGTAAAAAATGCCAGGTGCTTTACAAAGCCAGAAACCAGTGCAATGCCAGTCAGACCTTGATATAAGCAGCAATATCAAGAGGACTGTTACATATAAACCTGTGTTCTGCAAAGATAAACATAGTTTTCCTTCTGCATTGTAGAAAGGAATAAAAAGAAACTAAGCTCCTTCTAAAATTTGGGAACAGAAGCGTGCTCTTGCTGCTACTCTTAAAAGACTGGGAGGGGGAATTTACTTTCTGTCAATCAAAAATATCCATTTTCTCAAAGGAAGGCAGTATGTGAACATTATATTACACAAATATATTACAAGTTTGTCATGAAAACCCAGTTTCACAAAACCAAAAAACATGAAGCATTCTCTTCTCCCAAAATTATGAGGGTTTCAAATTTCAACCTGAATGAATAGTTCTGTTTCCCACCCAAACATACTTCTTGGAAAACTCCTGGAAACCTGATACTTGAACACTGCTCTTTATGGTAGCTCTTCTGAGTTTCCATACCAGTCTACACCTGAGGGTACACTGAAATACATGGCTGTTCATAGCTGGAACCATGAAGCTATGTACATGCATTTTGTATGCGTTCATTATAGAGTGCACTTGGATATTATATCTAACAAGTTTTCAACACATAATCACTGTACTGAATTCTGGTGGTGTGTTCAGTGTGGGCCAGCTGCTTTTATGGTGCAGGAACTAAAGAGCAGCTTCCTATTTCACCTGATCAGGCAACCTCTGGATCCCATCCTCATTTCGCAACGAGGACCAAGCTTTTCTGGGCACAGGAAGATTATTGTGGGAAGACACCAGAGAAGAGTTAAGTGCCTCAATCTGATGTGAAGTCATGTGTACCTTAGGTGGCTTTGGGACAAAGTGTCTCCAGATTTTGCTTGTGAATGAGTGCAGCCTTTAGAAGAACTCAGTAACTTGGCTACAATTTTCTTTTATTTCTGGATAAGCTAATATAGCCACAGAGATGTTAGTACTGATTACCTGACTTAATTCTACAAGAAAACACATCCTCTCCACCTTTTCAGGAAGAAATTATTGACCTTGAGATGAAAAATTTTGGATGCTGGGCTTCTGAAGGAAAAAAAATTAGCTCCTGGGCTTCTGAAATTCCTTTAGTAATTTAGAAGATATTGGTACTGAAATTATTAGCTCCAGTTCTTCGCTATCTTATTGCTAGCTGATAATACCTATTCAAGGTGTCAATAAAACTTCCTTACATTCTTAAATGTGTTGTCTGCCATCCTAACCAAAGTCAATCTGACATTAAAAGCACAGTTATTCTGGCAAGCAGTGCTTAAAGAAATGCAGGGCACAGATGGTGCTGAACAAGGCTCTCCCACATTTCTGCATAACACAGGCTGCAGCCCAAGATGAAGCCACTACAAAACCTCAGCATAGGCAAGACACACGAGACTGTATAGCCAATGATAACAGGAAAGTTTAACACCAGATCAACACAAGTATAATTAGCTGATTCAAGTGGAGACATTATTCTTCATTTCCTGCCCTCAGCTTGTTGCTCTGAACTGTTAAACAATAGATATGTTTCATGCAAGAAGTGTTGTGTTTCAGTGGCTGGTGAAAATGTTTCCCTGTGGGACAAGATCCAAAGGCAGATGGATTCACTGGGAATGCCACTGGGCTGCTTCAGGTGGGCCAAGGCAGCCTGAAAAAACATAGAAATGGTAGGGAAAGGTAGATTATTTGAAGACCAAAAAGCCATTAGAATTACTTCAGCTGTATTTTCACCCAGCTGATTTCAGTCCTTTTGACTCACATAGGCTTTATACCCACTGTACTAAAACATGATCAAGAGATCCCTTTCCTTTCTTCTGGTGAACTCCAGATTTCTGACACAAGAATAGATTTCCCCTTTCTTTTCCCTACTAGTCTCTGTGCACAGTTCTTCCTTTTTCTTCTCACTTTGCCAGTCGTCTTCATCAATTTCCCACCTTTCAATCGTACTCTTTCAATCATACTTTATTTTCTTTCAGCGTTGTCTTTTCTGCCTACTAGTAACTTCCAGATGTACTAAGCTTTCTTTCCATGGATCCAGACTTCTCCAGTCCCAGTGGGACTTGCCCTTGGCAAAGATCACTGTCTATGGATGCAGGCTGGACACCATCTCAATCAAATTCCTGGGTTAGAGGTGATGAGAAACCGCTAGATCCAGGGAAAAGCTTGTGGTGTTGTGGTTTTGCATCAATTTGCAACAAAGAACCATGCAGTTACTCTCTCACTGCTTCCCCCTCCCCAGTGGGATGGGGAGGAGAATCAGGTTAACAGAATGGCAAAAGGAGAAGAAAGCAACAGTCAAGAATACTGATAAAAAGCATATACAACATGCAGTGTTCTCACCACCCAATGCCCATCTTGCTCCTGAGTAGCAAAAGCCTCTCCTTCAGCCAGCTCCCCACTTAAATACCAAGCATGATGTCACATGGTATAGAATATCCCATTTGATTGGCTGTTTGGGTCAGCCCAACCAGCTTGTTGTGAAAATTATCTCTATCCCAGCTGAACCCAGGAAAGCTGCCCTCTTGCTTTTGGTGATGCTTTTGGCTGGAAGTTTTGGCAACATTTGAACTCAGTATTCCATAGTGAGTCTAATGAGAATGTGGTCTTCCACCAACTTCATACCTATGCTGCAAAATCAGCAGGGCTTGGCATCGTCCTGTGGGGTAAGAAAAACATTTAGAAATGTCCAGATGAAAAGTTTATATAATGCTATCAATCGTTAAATCTTTTGATACTATATGTGCAGATTATAGTTGTATGCATGTCTACCTTATTGTTTTTGCCTGACACAGTAAACATTTGATGTTTTTTTCAAACTTTTTGCCATGTTTAAATGGCAGACTACAAAAAATATAGGTTACATGCTCCAAACACTTAGAAGTTTTCTGCATGCACACATGCTATGGCTGAGACCCATTCTGACTATCTGCAGATGCAAACAACATGACATACAAAAGGGATTATACATAATTGGAAGATGTGATGTGGAAAATTAGTTCTTTCACTGTCACTCTATGCCTTTATTTGTTCTTGAATCTCATATTAAAAAAAAAAAAAAAAGAGTAACCCACACAAAGAAACAAACATGTACACTGTACATCAGAACCTGGAAATCTCCCAAGCCACAGTCTAACAACTGGCAAAACTATCAGATAAGATTCAACAGAAAAACTACAATGTGATGACGGGCCAATTTTAGAGACAAGACACAAGACATGCACCTCTGTTAGGATTGCTAGATAACAAATTCAATTCCTGCTTATGCTACAGGTTTTCTCTGTTACCCTAAATAAGTATTTTATGATTTCTGCTCCTTGGATTCCCTAATCCAAAAAACAGAAAAACTCACCACCTTTTCTTTCTCCCACAGTTTATTTGGCTTCACTGCTTATAATACAAGTAAACCCTTGTGATTAACTCTGAAAATGAGCAGAATGGACCTTACACCTAATAAGAGTCTATGGTGTCATAAATAATACTAAGTTCAGGCATTTATATAGTATATGAGTAACAATGAAACATTTTTCTGCAAAGTGGTTTTGTACTTGGTTATGTAAAACAACGATTCAGACCTTTCTTGTACCAGATATTTTTTCTTGTCCTCCTTTTAAAAAGTACACAAGAGGCAAAAGGAAAGGTTGCATGGGTGGTGTGAACCAGGATAGATAGAGCAGAAAGATTGGGAAGAATCTGTCGAAGGTGCATAAATGGCTTGGGAGTGTGTATAAAGACTTTCTCTGCAATCTTTAATCTTTAAGTAACATTAAACTGTCTGTATTAGGTCTTCTTCAGCTGTATCTCTCTACACAACAGATGTTGATCCCGTGAAACTTTCAAGTGAAAACATTCCGTGATTCATAGAAAATTTATGATTAAAAGATGGTATAAAGATGAGAAGCCACCCGCCATTATGAGCCATGATGAACATGTGTGCAAAGTTATTGCAAAAGTCACTTTGCTCTCTACTCCCAGAAAATGGAAAAAATGTTCCATTTGGATGAATAAAATGTATAAATTAAGTAAAGATGGTCCTCTCCTACTGTTTGAGTCTTTCATATCAGTTTACAACCAGTAAAATCATAAGAGCTCAGCAATAAGTACAACACTACTTCTACTCATCTGTCAATTTCAAGAAATCAGACTATATAATTTGTTAAGTAATCCTTTGAATTCCCATCTGAACATTAAAAAAGAAATGTGGCATCACTTCATGTACCTGTCTGTGACTTTGCAGACTGTAAACAAATCTCAGTGCATAGCTTGATTTGGCTGTCTGAAACCATGAGGCAGACACTTGTATTAACAAAGGGTTTGTTTAGAACTACAGTTATTATCTAATGAATGCTATGATTCTTCCCCCTCCTGAGGGCATGTAGAAAAGGCAGTGGAGACGGTGCAATTTTCACGGTGTTGCTACTTTGTTTGCCATTCAAGGAAAATTAAAAAATGCCATGTGAATTAAGTAACTATGTGAAACTAAAGAAAAGTGCAAAATTCTGAATATTTATTTCATGGAACACAAAAACCTAAAAAGTTATACTGTGAGTTAGGAAAACAGAGTTGAAATATAACCTGCAAATTTTATCTCAACCCGCTGTTGGACTTCTGTCTCAGGATTCCAGAGGCAGCATGGGCTGCACAAATTCCTGGGGGTCCCTTGCACATCACAACTGCGTTTCTGGGCTGGAAGCAGTGCAGGTCTGCAGAGGAGGAAGAGGGGGTGAGCAGGATCTCCAAGCAGGCAGAAGACAGCAGTGAGGGCTGGCAGATCCAGGTGGGCAGTAAAGGCAGGGTCTGGCACCCAGGGTATGTCCCAAAGACACAGCAAGGGATTGGGGTGATCATGAGGCTGGTGGGGACAGCCCCAAACACTGGACACCACCCAGTGATGGGGACAGACTGAGACTTAGGAGGGCCAGCAAGCAACTCATGGGTTCTTGGAGGGGCAGTGCAGGCCAGGACCTGGGAATTAGCCCTTCCTCGTGAGAAACCAGAAGCTTTGCACTGCCCTGCGCAGGGCCAGGTCTCGGAATAAGGTGGGTTGGCCATGGTCCAGCTGTGCTGAGCTTGGTCCAGCTGTGCTGGCCTTTGTCCTATGCTCTGGTGAGTGTCCCCTCTCTTGGTTCAGCTCAGTTTGGGGAGGGTCACTTTGCCCTGTTGTCTCTGCATCACAAACATTGCTATAGCTGAGTCCACTCTGGGACAGCAGCTTTCCTGAGTGGTACAAGATGCTTCACGAGGATGAGGAGATAACCTCCCTGCAAAAGGCAGCATGGGGGAACAGCCAATAGCAGCACAACAAGCAAGGAGACCCTACGGGGTGCTGATGGGAAGAAGAACGGCCCTGGGACACAAAGGGACATGCACGGTCCTTCCCCTTCTGGCTAGGCAGAGTGAGCACAGCCACAGAGTGAGGCAGCTCCCCAGGGGCAACCAGGCCAAGTATCTGAGCTCCAGCAAATTCTGCGGGGACATGGGGACACCAGAGCTGCCGCCGTTGGAGTATAGTGTCCCTGTGGGAGAAGAAAACAATGCCTTGGAAGGCCAGAGTAGCTCCAGTGAAGATGTGGGGACATCTGAGCTACGATCAGACTTGGAAGCTCCTCTAAGACACTGTTCCCCACAGACACAAATCTCTTTCAGTGAGAAGACACCCTCAGCTCTACCACCGTCTCCATACTCTGTGGAGGGATACCACACTGGAGCAGAGGAAGAGTGTGAGGAAGACGGAGTATCAGAGATTAAGTGCTGTGGACTGACCACAACCCCTATTCCCCATCCCCTCTCTGCTGCTTGAGGGGAAAGAAATGGAAGAGTCAGGAGTGCATTTGAGACTGGGAAGAAGGGGAAGTTGGGGGAAGGTGTTTTTAGTTTTATTTCTCAGTATCTGACTGTCTTGTTAGCTGTCAAAAAATTAAATTAGTCTTCCCCAAGTCAAGTCTGTTTTGCCCTTGACAGTAATTGCTGTCCTCATTTTGACCCAGGGTGAGGAAGTGAGAGAGCAGCTTGGTGGGCACCTGGCAGCCAGCCAAGCTCAACCCACCACACCTAGGGGGGAGCAGTGGCTCCTGCTCACTTTGCCCCTTCTTGTATGGGCAAGTTGGGCAGCAGCTCTGTTGGCAGCTTCTGTGGAGAGGACCACGATGGCCCTCCAGATTACTAAGGAGGGGGACCTGGGAGTGGTCTTAAGCTTCAGGCTTCCAGAGGCAGCATGGACTGCACAAATTTCTGGACATCCTCTGCACACTACAGCTGCATTTCTGGGCTAGGAGCAGTGCAGGTTCTTCAAGGCAGTAAGCGTCAGAGAGCTGATGAGCTTTGGTATCTGCCATGGAACAGAGAAGACAGAGGCCCCAGTACCTGTTCTCCTGTCTGTACTATGACAGGCAGTGAGAATAATAGATAAATGCCTCTGTAGACACCACATCTCCTTCTTTCTGTGGGATGGGGTGGGCCCATCTCCTTCAGATTCTGCTTCTCCCTTTAAAGTAACATCTGGGGAATGGCATGGAGGTGACCTGGAAGCCCTGGGAGGGTGGCAAAATCACAGCGCTGAGCTTTGGGGTTTACTAGCAGCTCTTTTTGCTTGAGGCAAATGATATTGTGCTGAAAGCCCTGCATCTTCCCCCTTCCCTTTCCCATGCTCAGAGCAGATCCTGACATGAGGAAAAGGCCAAGGAGGAGGAGCAGGTGAGCAGGGTGCTCTAGCAGGCAGAAAAGCGTAGTGAGGGCTGACAGACAGGATTGGGAGGAAAGAGGTCTCATAAGTCCAATTTAATAAAAAAAATTCTGGGTGGCTGTTGATTGATTTATTTTCTGAGATAAATGGAAATGATTTACTGCACCTGAAGTTAGACATGTACAGAACATACATCTAGTTTGAACTAGTCATCTTTTCAGTCAGTGCTGAAAGACAGACACATTCAAACTGAAAGTGTTCACAATAGGATAGCAACATTCATTTATTGAGTGCTGTAACAATAAACAGGGGTGAAACCCAGAGGAACTCTTTGTTCTTCAACACCTTCTTGCAACAAACCTGCTGTACTCATCTTGCAGTTCGTATGTTTCATATTGTTATAAAGGATGTCCTGGGCTATATGGAACAAGGCATTTCAGATTATGCCTCTTTTTTATTATTTTTGGTATGATGTTTTTAATGGAAGTTGGTGTTATGCCCTTGAATCAAAAGAGAACAACCAAACTACAGGTCTTGCCTGGAACATAATTTAGGAATGCTGAAATGTTGTAAGACCTTGACAGGGTCCTACAGTAAAGGAAGAGGATTATCTCTGAGACAAAGAATTTCATGATGTCCTCTTCTGTTCTGCTGCTAACCTTCTTAAGTGAGAGACTGGTCAAGGACATTTTTATTCTCTTTAATGAAATCTTGTAATATTTCTGTATGTTTATTGGATACAGTTGCAATGTGAAAATATAGCTGTTGTTCAGTTAAGGGAATGGATCTTTTGTTGTAACTGGATACTCTAGAAGCATTTTCTCAGGTATCCTTGTCAGACGTTTTTGAGATAGTGCAGAATTTGCTTGATCATGTTCCAACAAGGTTGTTAAAAGAATGCCTGCCTTTTCTCGGTCATACTATCCAGAGACTTGTGAATTGCTCTCCTCAATCTGGGAAGGTTCCAAAATAATTTAAACTGGGCTACAGTCATTCTTTTGTTACAGAAGATGTCTTAATCCATGGATGTTTTGTTTAGTAGCCAACCAGTTCATAATTTAGACATTTCAGTTAACAAGATGGAAAAAGTAGTTTATAGTTCAGACCAGATTTTACATACGTTATAGTACACATCTGGCAGAGATAGACTTTATGATTGTCCCTTGGTTGTTAATAGTATAACTTTTTTGCATCAAGCTTTGTTCTTCTTGGTAATTTACTTTTTGGCAGCAATTTGACAAATAACTTAAATACCTGATTACCGTTATGCACAATCCTTTTCTAAGCATTACTATTGTGTTTGTCCCCGTATAGAAATCAAGATATTACTAGAGTCTTCTTAGTGTAAGCTTAGTAATTCTGAATGAAAAATGAAGTCTTAGCAATTAAGTTTCAACAAATTATCAAGACGATTGCCAGGAAATGAGTAACTAAAAACTATAGCTGAAACATTGCAACAGAAATTATCTAATAAGTCTGATCCATTTTGCATGAAAAAAAATGGCGCTGAGATTCACAACTTTTTCCTAGGTTTTCTTGGTGGTATGTACGGAGAAAAGGGCACTTTCAGAGAGTTATTCACCAGTAAATGAGTCATACTCTGGAAATGCCCATATTTTTCCATTGTTTCAAGTTCAATGAGATTAGTCTTGAAGGCCTTATCTGGCAATGAACTCTAAGTGAAATAACTGGGGGCTCTTTAGACTTACGAAGGCCAATATATTGAACACCAGTGTCAAAGTTAGGGTTTTATTTAGCATCTTAACTTGATAAGGAACCGCGGTCTGTAAGCTTTTTACAGTTTCTCAGAGAATGGCACTGGATTGCCAGCTCTCACAATTTCATTTTTTATGGGGGTATGGTGATCTTTGGTAGTTTCTCTCTTCCCACCTTGTTGAGTTATATAATATGTGAGTATGCCAGAAATCATTTTAAAAAAAGTTTTTCTAGCCCTCAGGACAGCATAAAAGAAGCTGTAAAATAGGAACCACATATAAGTAGTAAAGTTGTGATATTTAATATTTCTGAAGAGTTGTGGGGCCTGAATTATTATAGTCTGATCACAGTTTGAACCATCTGGGAAATACTCCCACTCTTAAGATAAATACTGATTTTCATAATACAAGCTTGTTTCTACCAGTGAATTTTAATTACTAAACAACTTGTCAAGGATAAATTTAGCTAAGTGTCAGAAAAAGACCCTATTTTTTGTAGAGAACTCCAAGAAATTATCTTTCTAATACTCTTTGTACCAACAGTGAGGAGGGTTTCACTGAGAATATAAAGCTTTGTGTGAACTTGCTGTTAGAGACTGTGAACTGCCTTCCAGCTCTTTCAGTATCAGTTGGAAATGAAAAATAAAACTGTGTGAAAGATTAAAACAGCATGTTGATGTCTTATTATTCAGATATCACACCAGTCTTTCTAGTGATGTGAGAAAAATAAATTGTCAGAACTCCCCGAAATCATAAGAATGTTCTAAAATACCATAAAGCAATTATAAAAATTGCAAAAGTGGTTTATACTTACATACTGTTTTAGAGGAAATTAGTTTGGCAAGGATCAGGAAGAAGAAAGAAATAACAGTATGAACACAAAACAATTTAAAAAGGTAGGTTCCCCTAATGTAGATTATTTGCTTTTGTAAGCCTGACTAAAACCTTGATATGGTGAAATAGTGAACATCTGGACTCCTCAAAATCAGTAGGAAATTATTATAGCACAGAGTATGGGATTCATTTGCTCAAATTTAGACATCTACTAAGTAGACATCTAAGTCTGAACTAGTTTTCTAGGCTCTAGGTAATCTGTACAGAGAAACAGGCTCTTGCAGAGAACAATTCATCCTCATTCTACAACACAGCTGAAATGGTCTAGATTAATTACCCCCAGAAAATGTTTATTATTCTCTGTTGAACACAAAACCAGACATGATTGACTACCTTGGACGTAAACATCCATAATGTAGCCTACAGTCAGGCAAAACACCTTCATTATTTTCAGAACTGTAATATCACGTAGAAAATCTACTCCAAATTTGGACACAGAAATCAGCTGCATGGTTGAATTTCCTTATGTTTCGCTTGGTTATCTCAAAATCTGTGCATGCATATACACACGTACATGTATCTACATGTGTCCATATGCAGGATGTATAGTCTCTATCAAGACTTGCATCAGAAATACTCATCTTGATAACTTGTCTCTGCAATGTCACATACAGAAACCACTCTTGTTACTCAGACAGGATTTTCAAATTAATTCCATGGAGTTGAGCAAGAACATTGACAGCACTGGGGGTAGAAAGTTGCTTCATTTACTTTGTAAGCCTCAACTCCAAATGAATGCCACATCATCTCTTCAACTCATTCGTACATGTGTTTGGAAATTAAAAGGAGATGAGTTCTGCACTAGGAGGTTATTGAGAGTGACTTTACTACAAGCATCTTCTTACAATACATAATACAAAAGGTATTTCAGTATGTAAAGGGGGCCTATAGGAAAGATGGGGACAATCTTTTTAGCAACGCCTGTTGTGACAGGACAAGGAGTAATGGTTTTAAACCAAGAAGAGTAGAATTAGACTGGAAGAAGTAAGAAATTTTTTACAATGTGGGTGGTAAAACACTGGAATGGGATGAATGAAATTAAATTCCATTCACTGCAGGGGTGTTGGGTTAGATAACCTCTAAAAGTCCATTCCAAACCAAAGCATTCTATGATTCTATGATTCTATGAAGCTGAGCTGTAGAATTATTTAACCAGTTTGATCCACAGATCATAAAATTGTAAGAACCTTTCTATGAGAAATGGTCTCGCAGAGCTAAGGGACTGCTTAGCTGTTAGGTACTGCTCAACAAAAGGGGAAATATTTGGAGTTCTAAAGTCTGTATGAAAATCTTTAAGAAGCAGGTAAACACTTAATTTCCACTTTGTTTTCACCAAATCTGTTGTGAAGTGGTGAAGGCATTTATAAGCCTCATAGTGCTCACACTACAAAGACAAAGTTTGGGTTGTGTCATATAGTATAGATGAAAAGTAGTTCTGACAGTCATTTCTCCCTAACATCAGTTTACAAACCTGTATATCGAGTGCTGAATCATTTCCTGTAACACGAGCTGATGTAATCCTTACCATCTCCTCCAGTTGTTTCTACCAACATGCCAATCTTTTGTGACAGTATTCTCTTGAACTTCAAGCAGTAACCCTAATCTATTTTAAACTTTTTTTCTTCCTGTTGTACTCAATGAGACAAATGTCAATTGGGTATCAAACTGCTGTCCTGTCTCCTTCATGGCGTCAAGACACACAGGGCATAATTCAGTTTAAGGTGCATCTAGATGTCAGGAAGAAGGTGTCTACAAGAATGCTACTGTCTGAGATCCTATTAGAGACAATGGAGAGCTAAAGCTCAACTCATTTGCCTAGATCTGTCCCTCTAGTGGCATTTCAAATGCCCTAAAATATCTGAAGACAACTGAACTGGGCTGGAAATTGTGAAACAAGCCCCATGGGGAACTGAACTGACTTGGTTCAACAGTTGGAGGCCTAGCAGGACACTAAGGCAAATCAGTAGGTACTAGGTACCTGTTTGTAGGCAACTGAGCTCGAGTAATTGTGGTCTGGGATGTCATTCACAAATCTAACATACAGGCTATCTGTATTTGTTGCCATTCACATGGTTCAGCTGGAGGTAGCGATGAAGGAATTGATCTGGCATGGAACTGTAGCCCAGGTGCTGAAATCTATTAACCAGGAGCTCTGGGTATGACCCAAAGGTTGCAAAGGTTAAGAAAATGATTTTCCCTAACCATAATACGCTTGGATCAGGTCACGTTTACGTGAAATAGCTTCCAGGATCTGATCTATCATGACTTCAATATTCACTGCAGATTTAATGAAACTACTTCAGCAATATAAACTTCGTCGTAAAATATAGATTTTAAATCGGCATTCGGTCCTTGGAGTGTTTTATACGTATGATCCACTTACAAACTTCCATTAAGGAAGATTGGTTAAAGTCATGAGGCACTGTTTTTATAAGCTTTGTCTCCTTTAAATCTTATAAAAATAAATGTAAGTAGCTTACATATCCCTAAATAAGCTGTAACAATAGTACAGCACAGTTCAGTTAATTTAGTATGTTAGAAAAAGTCTTCTTCCTAGTTTTCGAAATGTTAGAGTTTTGCCGGATATATCATTACCACTAAGTAGGTACTGACTTGTGGAGGCTATAAAACAAATAAAGTCATTAAAAATAATTTGAACAAAAGGAGTAACTTGATATCATAATGCTATCCACATTTGGTTAAAATGACTTATTTTAAAGCTCCCTTTCATCTTACTAAACAGATTTCCAAAGTTAAAAAAATGTGATTAATAAATTATTCTCCATAAATCTTACGATAACTGTGATAGTCTTTGGAGAATTATGAAGCCACATCTGGAAAAAGTATTTTACTGCCTGTAAAACAGCATGCCATGAATTTTACTAGTTCATATTAGTAAGTAAAATATGGTATATAATTTTTGCATTCATCAGTGTGAGTGCAAAACACATCATTTTCTTCTCCCCGAAAACCTTAGATTTATTTCACAAAGAATATTTCTTGTAAAGTTTATGAGGATCTTGTTTTCTTTTATTCATACAGAGATATTTCTCCCTTATATTAGCTGTAATTTACAAGATGAACTGGAGAGTACCTAACATCAGAACAGAAGTAAGTAAACAGTCAGAGTAATAGGGTTCATTTGTTATTATTATTGCACCAAGGCTAAAATGAACAAGGCCAAGCCACTGAATAAATGCCAGCGCACTAATCAAGAGAGAAGGCAAAGAAGTTCATTTTCTGTTATGTAATCCAACAATAGCTATTCCGTTATTCTTTTTCATTAATGACATTTAAAAATATATAGATTAGAGTTGCAAGTCATTCAAGATGAGTGGCTGTAATATTTCTGGAATTAAAAACTTGATTAAACTTAAGTATTTCTTAAATAAAATGAACAATGTTCTTGTAGAGCCAAGTATGTCCCAGGGAAATATAAAACCCTTTTTATTTCCAAGCAGATGTTTGCAATAAGAAATGGATGGTGAGTGAAAGGGAAGAACACCATTAAGCTAAGGTAACCCCTAAAGATTTTTATATAGTTCTACAATCATAAGTTCCATCAGTGATAAATATCACAATAGTGCTTGTAATGTACCTGGTTTTATTTATGTGTAGATGCTTGAATAAGCTTTACCTCAGGTAATATAATTCACTTAATGACTATAGAAAAGCTATATTTTAATGTAAATGAAAGCGACATAATTTTTGTAACCTGAAAAAGTTCTTTCTGTAAAGATACAATAAATCAGGACAACAACATCTGTAAACATGTTTTGTTTTTAGAACAGAAATAAATAACAATCCCAGAGAAATGCTTATTAAGAAAATGTACGTGGGTTAGATTCTGATAGTTGTCTTTATTGCAAGTGATACTTTCACAGTATCAACTTTTCAGAGTTATTTTTGTAACATGTTGCTCAGACTGGTGACATGGATGGCATTTTGGCCATAAAATCGCTATTGCAGTAAATCTAGCTCTCTTCTGTTCTGTATTATTATGCTGGTTGTAGCTGACTTTATAAATATTCAAAGCTGAAATGAGCTTGTGTCTATGGATGCTTGTTGCCTTTTCTGAAAATGAAAATTTTGTTTTCTTCTAACTTTCGTCAAGCTTTCCTGTGCTATTCTCCTGTGATTTTGGCAGAGGCTTATCAGAAATTCTGGGGGCTTTGCACAGCTATTGTGATGCTGCTCTAGAAAGGGTTGGATAACGTCAAAATTGCATCTCCCAGACAGACTACTGAGTGAGAGGCAGCATTTGGTTAGGGAAGGGACATTCAGATATGCATTGGGTTTACTTGGCAAGGTTTTGGTAGTGGTGGGGCTGCAGGACAGGTCTCTGCAGGGAGAGGCCAGGGGATGCCCTGTGCTGGTCACAGCCAGTTCCAGCCAGTTCCAGCTGATTCCAGCCAGTTCCAGCCACCTCCGCAATACCTCCACTGTGCCAAACCTCAGGCAGTCCAGGGAGCTGGTGGTGCCTGTGGGGAGCTGGTGGTGCTGCTGTGAAAACACAATCAAGAAAGGGCAAATAACACAAGATAGGGGTAGGAGGAGGGAACAAAAAAAGAGTGAGAAACAAGAGAGCAAATACTAAGGCCAGAGAAAGTGGAGTAGGAGGCTCCAAATGCCTGAGCGGCTATTCTCTGCAGCCCATGAAGAACACATGCTCTGCAGATCAGGCTTATCCTGAAGTACTGCAGCCCAAGGAGGATATGCACCAGAACAGGTATATCCTGAAGGACTGTAGGTGGTAGAGAAGAACCCACGCTGGACCAGGAGAAAAGTGTGAGGTGAAAAGAGTGGCAGAGAGAAACAGTTATGCGTTGACCTCAACCTTCATCCTCTCTGTGCTGCTGGGGGGTGTGTAAAGGAGCCTGGATTGATGAAGTGAGGTTGAGCCTGATAAAGGAGGAGGAAAGGTGTTGGTTTTATTGTTTGTCTTTTTGATGTTCACTGCCCAAATCCATTTTAATTGGCAATAAATATATTTTTTGCCCCCTGTGTTCAGTCTGTTTTGTCTGTGACAGTAACTTGCCAGCAATTCCCCAGTCTTTTTCTTGACCCACAAGGATTCTCATCCATTTCCTCCCTGCTCTGTCTCAGTGAGGGGTGGTGGTGAGAGAGGGAGAGAGAGAGAGACAAGTGAGTGAGCAGCTGGGTGGGTGTTTGGCTGTTAGCCAAGGTTAACTCACCACAAAATAGCATAACAGTCAAACATTAGAAGCTACATACATAAATAGACTGGTACCGTGCAAACCATATGCAACAAATCCTTACTTTTATAGCACAGACGTATGTCTGTGTTAACTTCATTCTCACAAAGTTATTCCAAGGTGAATGTAACCCATTTTGACAGACAATTACAAAATTTGCATAAGTTCATCATATAATCTTCTGTATAAATTCTAGCATATAAATTGCCTGGAAAAAACATCAGTGTGAGAAATTTCTCTGTATTGACAAGCCCCTCCCCTTATCAAGGTGCAGGAAATGCATATGCTCACTCTGCAAACTCTGGATCATATAAGAAGGAAAAACAAACTGCACAAACTAGCCGTAAAGCATCAGTGTGGAAAAGGCTCTAGGGACTATAGGGGAGGACAACAGCTATCCGTGTCTCTTTGATGTTACTGCAAAGATGACTCTCGTTTGGGAGTGTGATAACAGGAGTGTTGCCTCTGAGACAGAGGAGATAATTATTCCATTCTACTCAGCACCAGGGAAACCTCAGATTAAATATTCTGCCAGTTTCAGCGCTGTATTTAAAGAAACATGTAGACTAATTGGAAAGAGTCCAAAGGTGAGCAAAAAAACCAAAGGATTAAGAAAACATGACCTCTGTAGAAATGCAAAAAGAACTGCTTTTATAAAAGGGAAGATTGCAGCTGAGTGGAGCAAGACATGAACTGGTGACATGATAA
>Ga0181612_161649_pt1 | contig 19437 bp, 9 predicted proteins | sample HoacroProtozoa21_FD_119630 | JGI IMG/M metagenome (GOLD analysis project Ga0181612, IMG submission 119630) | Hoatzin crop microbial communities from Cojedes, Venezuel. Combined Assembly of Gp0051906, Gp0051904, Gp0051908 | reverse complement strand
ATATGGGGTTCAAATGTGGTAGTATTTCAGTTCAGAGACTTACAGAGCATTAAGACCCTGACAAACAATGGGAAGAACGGAATCAATGGTATGGTATTTTCTGAGTCCTGTGAAATGTAGAAAGCTGTTTTTGAAGCCTGTGTAATATGAAGCCTTATGGCAGAACCATTGCTCTGTCTTATGCAACACTTGCAACTGTAGCCACCTTGTTTCAGAGTAAAGTACAAAACTCCTGGATTGCTGTGCTGCTTTGTCGATGAAAACCAAGTATTAGAAATATTATGGTAAGATCATCTTCATTCCCACCATTCTGAATAGTGGAATCTTTTACAGAAGTATCTATTATGGGGAAAACTTGGTCTTACACTTAGGTCCACTTACTGTTTCCCTATATTATAATAGCTACAGAGAGCTCCAGCAATCTTTATGTTGTGTAAACACATGCTGCAACAGATGATTCCTGCTCTAAAGAGCTTAGAAATCTAAGTGCAAGGGACGATGGGGAGGAGGTGCAATACATGGGCGAACCAGGAAAGAATAAAATAGATCTAGTCAAACGATGGAAGGGACCAGAGCTCTTTTACAGTTGTGAACTAGCACTTGGGTAAATTATTAAACAAGTTCTCATTCTGTGCAGTACAGGACAGAAAGGCAAAGAAAGATATGTGGCAGAATGTATCCAAAACCATCCAAAAAACAGAGCATTTTATGAGGTGAAGATCTTGAGAGCTTCCTCCTTTGGAGAGATTTTCTAGAGCTGAAGTAAAGAAAAATTTAGAGTTCTTTTTCCTCTTCCCTAGTACACACTTTCCCTTCTAGAAGTGATATTGCAGTCTAGGTCAGTTGAGTTAAATACAATTCCAGTTATTTTTCATAGAACATTTTGGAAAAACATCATTTTTTTCTCTCTCTATTTGCTGGATTTTTTTTTCTTTTTTTTTTTTTTTTTTTTACTAGCTGTCAAACTAAATTAGATAAACCAGCCAGGTTGGATTAATTTCTGTAAAATATTTTACTTTCACTGTGAATTTAAACATACACCTCTTCTTTGTCAAATGTTTTTTTTAACTACAAACATTTTAAAACATTTTATTTTTCTTCTACATTTTCAATGGATTATAGGAAAGTTGTTCTTAGTTTACAAACAATGTTTGTTGTGTTTAAAAGTATCTACATATTAAAGGATGTTTTGACTGTCTCAAATTGAAAATGTCAATGAATATAGCCCAAAATGCAAAAAATTACTCAAATCTAAAAATAGTGCTGAAAAGACCAGGAAATATGGAAGGGAAATAGAAGATTTCATGGCAACTGTATCCTGCTCTTACCCAGGTTATCTCTTAAGTATTTTAAGATGAAGCTTACACTATCACTGTGAAATACATGAGCAGGTGTTAAGCTTCTCACACAGGTTGGAAAACAAGTAATAGAGAGGGTGAGTAGCATAAAGCTATTGTTTGGTGTAGATCAGGAAAGAAGTTTTCAGATGTCAGCTATCTCTACTCCCAAAGATAGTAGTGTCATGTTGTGAGAAGGCTGTTTCTACAGTTGGGCGATAGTCTTGCAGTTCAGAGGGTTTATTTGAATCCCTGCTCAGCCTCAGAAGGTATTTGAAACCTTGGTAGAGCCTTTCATTTTCCCCGGCATTTCTGTTTCCCATCTAAAAGAGGTAGGTGGTAGGTTTCTGCTTCACAGAACATTAGGATTTAAAAAATAAAAACAAACCAATAACAGACTGTTAATGATTGTTAAGTACTACAAAGAAAAATAAATATAGAAGAGAGGAGAAAGCAGGAAGAGAATTATTCCCTGTTGAACAAGGGTCAAATCTAAGAGATCAATACAAGATTTGTACTTCATAACAGATTTGTCTCAGTGAAAACAGAAATACCAGATCACCACTTGACTCTCAGATGAAAACATACATTGAAATTGCAGTAGGTTCTTTTTCTGTTTGTGATTGAAAAAGAAGTATATCAAAGAACATTATCTAATTTCATTCTAATAATGAAAACTGTCATCAGGCAGCAGTGCTTGCCAAAGAAAATAAAATGTCATCTCTGAAGGGACTGCATGCATGAGTCTGTCACAAGAAGTCCCAGGAGAGAGAGAGCTTTTATAACAACAACAAAATATGATGCTGGGTTTCAAAAATATCCATACAAGCACTGTAATTGCTAAATGGGGAAAAATAATCCCAGCTATATCAGAACTGATATTTCACAAAAACCTAGCCTCCAAATATTTCATTTTTTCCTGGTCCAACTAAATAAACGCGGTCTAAAATTAGTGATACTTAGAATAAAGTATCTGAAAAAATCGTGACTGAAAGGGATGTTTTTTTTCTTTTTGTGGGGGGTGTCACATAAAGTGGAGGAGTCCCCCTTTGCTGAAGATGTACTGGTGCTCCTTGTGCTGCTGTGAATTGGTAAAGCGGAGATAATGGCAAAGCAGGAAAAAACTTCTGAAGCCTGATTATTAAAGTGTCTCATCAAAGACAATGAGAGCTTTGGACATTGGTTCCCATGAAGCTGATATTTCCTTTTGAGAGCTGTTGCCTTTTCTCACGCGCTGTCTCCAGCTCACTGGGCACTGCCTTCTGACTGGAGAGGATGATCCTGACAGTAGAATTGCTATATCCATTTCCACCTTCTGAAACAAACTTGTAAAGTCTTGCATTTCTCCACTTTTTGCCTGAATCACATGTCTCGTTGAGGGCAAGCACTAAGAGAGAGCTTGGCTCTGTGGGTGCTGTGCAACGCTGCGGCTTCTGCTGTGCTGGGGGGGTTGTGGGGTGCTGGGGGTGAAGAGCCCCTCCGGACAGCCGTGGTGAAAGAGCCAGAGGGAAGCTGTGGCACTGGGGCCATGCAACTACCCAGCTCTACAGTGGGGCTGCGGGCAGGGAGGAGGGTGCTATGCAAGCACAGCAGAGGCTTTTACAGGCTGTGATTAATTCATTCAGGATGCTGTTACTATCACCAGCAAATTCAGAGAGGGGGTAACCTGCTGAGAGTTGTGCTCAGGCAAGCTAGAGCGGGAGTAAGGGGAGAGATATAAAAAGGGGAAAACAAAATTTACTATGATGATTTTGGCCATCTGACCACCAATGTCGCTGGAAAGCTCACATCCGACATATCCCTGGTCTGGAAACAGAGAGATGTTTGCGGAGTTGTCTGGATTAGTCCCTGTTCTTAATTAAAGGATGATCTGAACTTTATTAAAACTTAAATTACTGAATCTCAAAGACATATTACTTGGCACAGAAGAAACTACTTCTGAAAGGGAAGATATTGATATCAAAGAGAGAGAATGACAGTAGCTTATGGTTATTAAGTATTTACTTTTGCTGCAATTACAAAAGCAGGTCGAGAAATGGATTTTGAACGTGAAGGAGGAAAAATACCTTCTGTAATAGTAAACTTCTTGATTTGGTGACCTCAAAGAACTTTAAAGAAGTCATTGTTAAATGTTGCAAAAAATTTTCTTTCATTTTAAAAATGAAAGTTTTCCTTAGTTATAGTTAAGGTCTCCTAAATTTTCAAACAAAAATGTACCTAAAATCTTCTACTTAAGGAAAAAATAACAGACTCACCACTGAAGTTTTAAAAGTGGATGCATTTGTATCCACAAAACTAAACGGTGTTTCTTACCCTCGTTATCTTCTATCCCCTCCACCTTCCTCCCTCTCTCTTCTTTGACAATGTTCAAGAGAAAGGGAGATGACAAAAAGAGGTGAGTTTGTAGCTTTCATATTTTAAAGTAGATTTCAACATATGCATGGTTTACTGTTTACCAAAAAGCTGTTGTAATTAGTTTATCCGTGTCCTTCCAAGGTTTTACAGTAGGGAAGAGGAGGGATACAGGGGTTTGCTTTGGGAATGTAGTGCAGAATAAAAAGTAGATCTCAAGGTATTTTACATGCGAGTCTCATAATTCTTAAAATACATTCAAATCATATTTCTGATCAACTGAAAGCTTTAAAATCAGCTTCTTTCCTTCTCAGTCGTTCTCATGGGCATCCATCTTTCTCTTCCATGCCAATCCACTGCCACTACTTATTAAAAAAAAAAAAAATTGTCAAGGTTTGCACAAAAAGATTCAGGTTGTTTGCATTTTATGCAAGATCTCTAGAGTGGTGTTGTGAAAAGACAGATCACAGTTCAAAAAGGGGTCCAACATCTTGCTTGCCAGAAAATGGGACTGACCAACCCTTTCAGGCAAGCAAAGGAGGGGAAATAGGATGATTCTGCAAGAAAGCTATAGGACTGACTGCATCTCAGTCCTTCCATATGAGAAATTTGAAGTTAAATCAAAAGAAAGACAGAACCCAAGTGATCCTCCCCTCTACTATCCTTCCAAGAATTGCCTGATGGCAACATTCACGGAGAGCAGCTGTTTAGAAGTGCTCTATAGCAGTAACATTTGTATATTGTTCCACACAGATGTGTCGAAGTATTTATAATACCTGTAACGTGCCTTTTTGCTGACCTTTCTCAGTCTGGTTTGGTATTTATCATGGAAAGATTTCCTGAAATGATTGATGTATTTGGATATAGTTTCTGTAACCAGACTAGGAGCAGGTGTCACATTTTTTGCAGGAGAAGGACAGGAGCAAAGGGAGAATTGTGGGTTTCCATGGTACAAGTAGCTTGTGCTGTTTAAACTCATTCAGTACTGTAACAGAAGTCTGGATTTATTAGAATACTTTTTTGGTGCCAAATTGAACCCCCTCTCTAGGGATGGCTGCTGGTACCTGGAAAGAGAATGACCTTCTAACATAACATCAGAGAAGGCAACCATGTATATCTGTTGTCAGAGCTAGGCTAGGCTATCAAACTGCTGTGTTATGGTTGTTTGTTGAGACGCATTTGGTGTCCACCACAAGTTTAAAAAAGTATAAGGCAGCCTTTCCACACTGCACGATTTTATTGCCTGAGCATGCCGCAAAGAGATAGATGATGAGTTTTCAGTCATGGCAGGTTGTTGGGTGTACCCATACAGTAATCCCTCAGGTAATACCAGTTGTGTCCCATGTCACACAGTTTAGTACTGCCTTTTCCATAAAAATCACTACAGACGCCTTTCAGCTGCCCAAGATGTGTCTTTTTGAGACTGAAGGAAGTAAAAACCCAAGTCACTATCTCAGAATTGATACAGGCTTCTTCAGATTAATTGCTTTATTTGTGTTTTCCTGTGATTCATGACTGTTTGTTTTTGCCCCCAGTTATTCAGTTCAGTGGAGTTTGGCAGGAGATGGCTACTTCTTCATGAAGGAGTTGCACCAAACAGGTTCTACTGGTAAGTGCAAAAACGTCTTCCTCATTTCCTAGACACAGCTTCGCCATACAAACTGAGATGTTGAAATGGGGACTTGAAGGCAATGTGGCTGAATGCAGTCTGCACTGCTGGTTTGTTGAGGTCAATTTTGAACTGGTATGAAAGGGGTGTTATTCCTCCTATTATATGTTTATACAGCACTTGAAAATGGACCCTTAGATCTAAGGGTGATGCACAACTGAAACATACTGAAAAATAGTCTGAAGAAAGCATTGATTTGGGAGGGGAGAGTTCTGCAATTTCCTGTGAATGTTTTGAGTTTGAACACAACTCTGTTCAACATAAGCTTGTTTCCTTTTTGCATCAAATACAAAGTAGAGGTCAATCTGGTCCTGCTACCAGTACGGGCCAAAGACTGCAGGCTTGGAGTCCTTGAGGATACCAGCATTTCTGCTATGGGTAACAGTGGACATCCTCCAGTGGCTGGTGTTAATGTTTTTAACTGCTGTTAGATCTACTTCAGTCCTTGAAAGTGAGCAAGTTAATGACCATTGAACTAGGCATATAGAGTTCTTCATTATGAGCTTAAAACACTGCAATATTGTTCCTAAGCAGCCATGCAAGATTTCCAGTCAGATTTCAAGCTGTATGGATCAGCCATGTGTAATTTCTTTTTGCTGAATCTGAATGTGAGTCGGTTACAGCAATGGCAAAACATTTGCAAGTTTGATGCCAAAGTTACCTTAAAGAAGTGTCATAGTTCTTTGTCAAGGATGCAAGCGTAATTCTTTGCTGCATTAACTTATGCTATACAGTTTGTATCTAAATTCACTTAGGGTCATAGCTTACATGGTTGTGATATAATCTGAGCATCCCACAATTTTTAGTATGTGAGGTGTATGCAATAGGTGATAAGACTTCAGATTCAAACACTTGTAGTGACCACAACCACTGAAAAATAACCCCTGGATGTGGGTCCAAGCTTTATTCTTCAGTTCTTCACTACTAGCAAATTTCTTTGCATTTTATATCTCATCTTCAGTTTTATTCATCACAGATTTACCTAGTGATTCTGGTGTACTGATTCTCTTCTTAGGATGCTGATTGCAGGCAGATGTCTTTGCATTTGCTTTCCATAGCAGTGATTTGCATACCAAGTGTAAAGGTCTGTAACCACGCTTGCAGTAGAATACTCATCTGAAACACCTCCATGCTGTCACGCGATAGCAATTAGTGTAAATTCTACTTAAGTGGAAAAGAAAGCTGAGGAGCAAAGGAGACACTGGACTGTTTTCCTGCAAATATGGTTCTCATAGTCTAAATCAAAGATAACGTTATTTTTTTATATTTTGTCTTCTCTTTTTACTTACACTGGCATAAATCTGTGAGGCTTCTCATCAGCTCTTTCTGGAGGCACTAGTCCACCTGTGAGGAGATGTTGGCTTAAGTCCTGTTAATCTGGCCTTTAAAAGAGAAGTTTTTGATAAAACAGTAATCTTGAAATCAGGAGGAGCTGAATCAGATGATTCAAATGAGACGCCTGTAGTAGCTTCTAAACTATAGCTTTGTGCCAAAACCACAGGTTTTGAACACATCAAGATTCAGGAGTAGTTCAGTCAAATATTTTCTTTTAATTTATGAAAGAAGTAAAAGCTCTAGGTAGAATTTACTTCCAAAGTTGAATTTATATTTGGTCTTCAAAGGATACACCAGAGATTTTGTTTGCAGCTCCTGCTTTTTAATCCCTTCTCAGCACCAGTTTTAGCTGAAGCTTTTGCAAACTAAATTCCATTTTTAACTTAAACTTGTTTTTGTGTGAGTAGCACATATTTATGTATATCACTCGTATTTCTTTCCTGCAGGATTCCTAACAGGGTTTCAAAATGTCAGATGCAACCACACAGCCCCAGACATCTTGTTTTTTCTGGGCTAATAAAAGCAGAAAGTCCTAGAAATCTGGGGACCCATTCTTTGAGACATCCAACAAAATTGTACTCACTGAAGAGGGTCAGAGAGCTGGAAAGAATGTCCCAGTTCCTGGATCCTTGTGTTCTGTACTGCACTCCAAAACTTTTGAAGTTTCCCATCATTAATTACAGTAGTGGTTTATTGTGAATTGAGCTGATGGATGCATGCGATATGAATAATGATGAAAATGATCGTTTTCCCTTTCCATGGAGCTCAGACTTGGAAGGCCTCTTAGAACCTAACAAATATGAGAACTCGGTCTTGGAGCTTCAAAGGCAGAGAGTAAGTTGAAAAGATGAAAAGATGTTCCAACCACCCATCTAATTCCCTACAGCCATAAACAAAACATGAAAGTGCAAACCTGTATTTTCACCTTGAACAAAATGTCCCTTGCATAACACACCTCAGTGTAAGCTAGACTGTACTTCTACTAAAGTAAAAAGGTAAAAATTCAAAGTTAAAAATAATATAACTTGTGGAGACAGCGTTGCACCTTATTCTGGCTGATTTATTATGATCATCATCACCTTGGAAATCAAATATGGCTAGCTTCAATTATACGGACAGTCTGTCCTCAAAACCATCCATAGTAGAAAACAGAGCTGTGCATGTGTAATTGAGAACATGTGTGCCACAGAGAGCAACACTGGGCTTTTTTACGCATTTCCATTTCTGTGCAACCAAGTACCTGAGGACAAAATAGGCACTGACGTGCTGAATCAGAAGGGCAGCCCTTTGCACTCCAAGCGTGGCCACTGCTGACTCCCCATGCAAGAACAACGAAAGGGAACTGGGACACAAGAGGGTGCAGATGTACAGCTGAAATCCAGACTCCTGCAGCAACATCTCTAGACCCAGTGCTGATGTACGAGTTGGATAGAGCCTTGCTCAGTGCCCTGTGGTTTGTTTGGAGGGTTTTTTAATTAATTATTATACATTTTGGCTTGGAAATATGCAGAGTCTAATCAACCTGAAAAGTCAGAAGACTGACTTCCAGTTATTTTTAAGAGCAGAAATGCTCTTTCCAGTTATTCTTAAGAGCAGAAATGAGTAGTGAAGGAAAATGCCCTGAAGTCACAACTTTTCAAAGAAAGCAGACTGTGGGGATGCTGTCTCCTGTTCCTGGTGCTTTGTCTAGATCCAGTGGTTTCGAAAGGATCAACCAGGACACAGCTGTATTGTGCAGAGAACAAGGGCTATCTGTGGAGAATGAGGGCTATATTCTGATATCTAAGGAAGGCTGAGGAGTTGCTTTGATACCGACTGCTTTCAGGACTATCTAAACTGGGACTTTTCTAAGATCAGGAAGACAAAAAGCAAAGCCTTTGGCATCAGGCCCTCTTGAGACAGCATTTACTTAACGCTGCTTCTTTTGACAAGGAAGGAACATCTGGAAGACTTTAAAGCCTTTTAAATGGATTCAAATGGTTGATGAAAGCGAAGAGGCACTTTCTTGATTGCTCACTGATAGTTTAATTGCCATTTTATTCTGTCATGTTGGTCTTGTAAATAGCTTGTGGGTCACTCCAAGTCTTGTGAATAAACACCACTGAGCTTGCTAGCTTTAGTCTTGAGAAGGCTCTGCCTGCAAATGCTGTCAGAGAGGCTGTAGTGCCTTTTACAGCTATATTTCTTCTGTTTCCAAGAGAACGTTCTTTCTTGTTCACTGTTTTTTGGCTGCGCTGTGAAACACTCCTTCCTACTATCACCCCAGAAAAATTTAAACCCCTGAAGTACAACATTTAAGTAATCCGCTGATGCCTACTGCATGACTCTGAGAAACACTCAGTGTAGAGACAACTAAGTTCCTTGTAGCTCATAAGTATTTTGTTTGATTCCATCCTCTATTTCATTAAGAGGCGCTATTAACGTGAAAATAGAGTCTTTGTTTGTTCAGAACTCCTCTTTTCTCATTGCATTCATCCACCTGCAGCTCTAAGTGATGCCCTGACATTCACAGTTGTGATGAAAGAGATTGTAATATCCCTTTCTGAGGAAGATAACAGGTGGGGGATAAGCAGATATAAACCTTTAAAATGGGAGGTGACTGGAGTTTTCTTATCTAAAAACAAAAAAAAAAAAAAAGGAAAAATGAATCTTTAATTCTCTACCTCATGAAAAAGTTGTAAGAACACATTTGTGCTGGGCAGGCTTTAATGATGGGCTGCTGTAAAACTGATATCTCTAATAACTGCTGTAATTCAGGTATTTTATCACATACCTGTTTTGCATAATCTAGGTATGTGGAAGTGGTATGCTGAGGAAAGCGTAATCCACTCAGAGAGTCAACCATATGTATCTGATGGAAGTGTAACAGTATCCACACCGCAAACAACCCCAAGGCATTGCAGTTCTGCACTGTATCAGCAATTTTCATGTTTTTTATTATTTCTCTGGCAGGTGCTTGAGATTTTGCTGTTAAATGTACTGTGACAGAAAAATGCATGAAAGTTATCAAGGTGCTTAGTAGTTCTGGAACTGTGCTCTATGAAAATACCCTAATTACTAGAAAGGAGTATTCTAAGCAATATTAATTCAGCAGGGTTATGCAGAAACAGCAAGCTAATATGCATGGCTTATTGCCAATAGCACAATGCTTACTAATGTGGTTGGCAATAGGGGGAGAGAATTCAGTAGATGCTAGTTAGAAGAGCTGGATGAATGCTTTATCTAAATACTTCTGGGTTCATTTTTATGATATTTGCTGATTTTCAGCATACATTCCTATGGTGGTATTTTGTTGGCAGACACATTGGTTTGTAGTGAATACAAATGTGAACACAATTGGTGAATCACTCATACTGTGAATTGCTTTACTTTTTTTCTTGCTTTTTTAGAGTGGTCCAGTCATCCAGTCGAAGTTCAATAAGGATACCTTGTGACCTTCAAATCCAAACATTAATGACCAGTAGTTGAAAAAAAACCTAGTCGAAGTGCATCTAGTTCAATATGGCCAAAATATACATGCTGAAATTGCTTATTAAAAGCTAGATTTTTATTCTGGTCCTCAGATCAAGTCATACCTTCAACCAAAAATTATTTTCTGAAAGTCAGTAAGTCAAGGTATCATGATTAGAGCTGACCCTAAAAAGAAAAAAAAAAAAGGTTAAAAAGCTTGTTAAAATGTCTGAAAAATGTAATTTCTTTTTAATCAAAATGAGACATTTTCTGAAAAGATTCTCAGCTAATTCTAATCATAACCTAACCTTGATAAACCTGGGGGGGGGGTGGTGGCCAGATAATAAAAATGTCTTAAAAGCTAGCAGAAAATGAACAATAGAAAAGCCCAGCTATCAAATTATACCTTCAAGTTATAATCCTTAACTTTATCAGTGCTATTGGTTTTTTTTTTACTTATTTGAGTATTGTACCCAGACAAGCTGGTAGGAGATATACAAAAGAAATACCACTCCATACTTCAAGAAGATCAGAGAGCTTTAACGATGACACTGCTTGAACACCTCTGCTAGGAAGAAAGGCAGAGAGAGTTGGGGTTCAGCCTGGAGAAGAGAAGGTTCCAGGGACACCTTGTTGCACCCTTTCGATACTTCAAGGGGGCCTACAAGAAAAATGGAGAGACTCCACTGGCTTAGGGATGGTAGTGATAAAACAAGGGGTAACAATTTTAAAGAGGGTAGATTTATATTAGGTATAAGGAGGAGACTTTTTACTATGAGGGTGGTTAGACACCTGCCCAGGTAAGTTGTGAATGCCCCATCCCTTGAAGTGTTCAATGTCAGGATGCAATGGGCTTTGAACAACCACATGTGGTGAAAGATGTCCCTGCCCATGGCAGGGGATCAGACTAGATTATCTTTAAAGATCCATTCCAACCCAAACCAGTCTATGGTTCCAAGATTACTGTCTTAATTAGACAACAAATACAACTTGGGGCTTCTGTGCACTACATAGGTGTAACAGGGTGATTAGAAGTAAAAACATATTATAGTGTATCTCATTTCCAGTAGGGTCATATGTCCATGATGTTAATGATTCCCTGAAGAAATTACAGGAGATATGTCAGTGTGGTAAAAGATGTTGCTGTGTCTCCACTCTGTCTTCTTTTTTTTTTCCTGAGTGTGAGAAGGAGAAGATGATGGATGCAAACATTGTAAAAAAGCAGCCAACTAACTTTTCCCCTCAAACAATACAAAGATATGAATACACACTGAAAGGGAGAAAAAGATAAACTGGTAAGCAGCTGGGAGGACAGATGAGTAGATAGGGCTATATTTGTGTTTCTTTTATGAGCAATGTCAAAGAAAGTTAATCTTCAGAATAGAATTATGGAGGATATATCTTTTCTTTTCCAGCGGAAGCTAGAGATTGTATTTTAAAAGCTCTGACTGTGTTCATTGGAGCAGCTGAAAGAGCTGAAAATCAAGGGAAAAAATAGCCAAAGCCCTGTTAAAAACTTCATTATATTCAAGCAGTTGGAACAAGCCAGGAGAACCGTCTCAGTGTTCTTGTCAGATCTTGGCTTGGTGGGATTTGCACACCCACGCAGGTGGGCTGAGGCAATTTAAATGGCATGGTATCTGGGCTGTTTACAAATGATGCTGTGTATTGCTGAACAAGACCTTTTAATCACTGCAGGGCAACTGCTGGAGGCTGATGGAGAAGATGCCAATCAAAGGGCATTGTGGCAGCTTGTGCAGAAAATCATCTGCTTGATCTAACACACAAGCCATACCCGATGAGTTGAAGTGAACTAGAAATTTAATTAGAAATATATGTATTTCTTAGCTTAAATATGGTGGAGATGGACACATGCCACAGAGGCACATCACCGAGGGACCCATGACAGTTCTCAGGAAAACTGAATTAAACGACTGACTGATGGAGAATAGCAAGAGTACTAAATTTTGCTTGATTTCGATCTTTTTTTTTTTTTTTTTCCTGAGTTGAACACCACACATTTGCTTCCAGTTTAAGTTTGGGTTTGGGAGAAAGTCAGACTGAAGGTCCGAGCTTCTATAACACAGGCTGCTATTATCTTTGCTAATATTTTTAGGCAGCTTCATGGCTGCCAGCCTAAAGATACAGATGAGCTGCAGGCAAGCAACACTGCCAGGGACCAGAGCGAAGAGCAAATCTGCAACCATGCCTTCCCTTGGCTCTTACCATGCTGCTGCTGCTAACATTACTGATGGTGAGTAACAGACGTCAGAGCACTTTGCCACCAGTCAGTGCCCCTGACATTTACCATTTCCTCACCAGAAAGGTCAGTGTTGCATCCTACCCAGCCAGAATGCAAGGAAGCACACTCTCAGCTGGCAGTGTTTGCTAAAGATCCCACTGGCATTTCAGAGTAATTAGTGAAAACCTCTGCTTACGGTTTTGAGACAGCGGGTCCCTGATGTAGCTCTATCTTTTTGCTACAAATGAAGGCTGAAATCTCTCAGATTTATCTTGGGAATTAGGATTTTATTCCTGTCTGGCTTCCAGAGATGCAAACTTGCCAGCCCCATGTGGGTCAGCAAGGACAGAAAAAAGACAGGCAGCATCTTCTTTATGTTGCTGTGAAAAGCACATTTAGACTCTTTGGATTTATGATAAGTTCTAGTTCTTAAGAAACTGAAATCCAAAATAAGTATCTTTCTTCCCTGGACCAGGCTGAGAAAATTGCCCGAAGTCGCACAGCAGAGGTTGGTATCACTCTGGTCCTCTGAGTCTATAATAACCAGATCCTCTGGTCCCAGTAGTCTCTTGAGAGAACTTGTGACTCATAATTGAACAAAGATTTGTCAGAGCAAAGTATAACTCCTCAGTCCCAAATCTTTAGTTTGGCAGAGTTCCACCACAGGGGAGAAAAAGTATTCTCAACTCTCTTTGATTGTTGTGGGGACTCTAAAAGTGGGGTTAAAATAGTAATGTGAATGTTATCCTAAAAGTCAGAACTGAATAGGATCTTATCCATTTACGTGACTCTGCCTGCTTCCTCCCCTTAGAGTCTTGTCCTGCAGTTGTGAATAGGGAGAAGAGGTACATCCACCTGAACAAGCCTTTTGGGACTGAGAGACCCTATTCTCACTGATGCATAGGTTGGTTTGTTTTGAGTTTCCCAATTCAGCCGATTTATCTTTAAAAATCCTGTGGAGATACTTTATGAATGAATACAGACTCCCACAAGCTCCAGCTTCTCTCCTGTCATCCACTTTCCCCCGTTAAAGATCTGCAAAAGTAGGCAGGCATCCATATACCAGGTTCAAAAGCTGGATTTGGCGGTTACTCAGTAGCAGAAGCCTGAAGAGCTATGCAGGACCCTGCGTAGTCTTCAACAGGCATTGACTAAGAAGCTGATTTCTTTGTATGCACTTATAAAGGGCAGCCCTTGAGAGGGTGAGGCAATTTCATAGTAAAGTTAACTGTGGATTTGTCTAGATCTATGTCAGGAAGATTTCACTGCTATTTTCTGTTGTATGTTTAATGAGCAGCATGCTGTGTTACCAGAGTTGGCTTTGCACTCTTGCTGTAAATGACTTCCTGGCCTCCTCCGGAGCATACTGACTGGGATACAGCACTACAAGATGCCAGAAACATGTCTTAATACAGTAGGAAACCATGATCCTATTAGACTGTACCAGCAGAGAAGCAGTAAACGAGGTAGGTTTGGTCCATTGTATTAAGGAGCTGAGTTCAGAGGCTGGTGACTAGAGGATACCTTCTTCCTTCTCTCCTTTCAAGCCAGGATGATGTCTTTAGTTCCCTGCAATATATGAAAAAGAGATATAGGACAGGAGGACTATCTTAAAATCAGGATCTAATCCTGGTAATTGAATTTTATCCACTCAGTTCAGATCCTCATTTTCAGACATTCCTCTCACCCAGCATTACCAGCAATAGATACCTACCTCCCTGAGAATTCACACCCATCTGTTTCAGAGTTTTAGCCAAGTGTTATCTTGGGAGCTTCCCATGGAGAGCTGTGCTGTTACTGCAGTGGGGGAGAGGGCTTGGTTGGCTACTGTCCTCAAAGCTGTGGAGTATGTGGACATTGTGAGGTGGAAGGCTGTGGATAATGCCGCTCTAGGGTTGCAAAAAATGATGATGAGAGTAGAAGTGACTCCCCATGGCCTGGAAATCACACCACTACCCCCGCTTACCTAGTCATCTATTTTAGTGCTAGCAACAACAGGTACCTGTTTTTCTGGGTTAGTGCTGTGGGTGGTGCAATGAGGAGGAGTTGGGCTTTACTCACTGCACTGCTATTTTCCATCAGTTCTAGAGAAAAGGTGACAAACTGAGTAAAGCGTAGCATAGGATGGATTTGGCCCAGTGGCTGCCAGTTGACTTGCACAAAATTATATCATTTCATCTAATTGGACAATGTGGGAACGAATAGTGCAGAGATGTAACAGGGAAAATCTAATTAGATTATTGTTAGGGAAGCTTTATTGGCCAGATATAAAGAAATGAAGTACTGATTTATGCCTGTCTGGAATCTGGCCCTTTGTTTCTAAAACATGTCAGGAGAATATTGTAAAGAGATGTTAAAGCTAGAAAGCGATCTTTAAAGTGTGTTCCAGGAACAGCAAAATCTGTAAAATTTCACATAATAGGGACTGAACTAAAGAAACCGCAAGAATTCCCTCCCACACTAAGCTCCCTGGGCCAGATGCACTGACCTCTGCAAGCGAGAAAAGGAACAGAGAGTATCTATGAAGTCCTCATGGAGTCAATATGGTAGTAAAAGAAAAAGAAGCCTGAAGGACTCTCAGGCTCTATTTTTGTCTCTGCCACTAAACAACTGTGTGATCTTGGTCACATCAATGAGGTCTCTGTGCTCTTCACTAATCAGTGGAGTTTATCTGTACAGCTGAGAACAAAAATTTTCCTCAACCCCTACTTGTAGCTTGATCTGCTGGTCTTGTAGTTTTCCATAGGTCTTGAACAAATCAGTATCATGCAGGGAAGGTTACTTAAAGGTTGATTGTCAAGTACTTTTGTATCTTTGGACAAAAATCTCCCTGTTCAGTGCTACATGTTACTATTTTTATGAACGGCAATTAGGATTTAGAGTGTTATAGAAACATCAGTGGAACCAAAAAATTGATGCTACTGAGGACTCCATGAACGTCATCCACTGTTGTTGTTTTCATTCTGTCCTTTGAAACAAAACCAAAAACCTGCCATTCACTAAGATGGAATAAGCTGTCAATTTTTTAACATGATGGCAGGATGTGTCCCAGAGGCAATGGGGGAGCTGATTTTGCATTGGCAAGATTTACGATAAAAGATTCGCATGAGTGCTGAGGCTAAAGGAAGATAAATCCCCAAAGGCAAATTCTACCAATAATTGAATTACAAAGCCATTATCATGTGCTGAACAGAGAAACTTTATAGCTGTATTGTGACAGGATAAAGCTTGTTAGAATATTTATGTTCATAGGACAACTTTGGCATAAGGATCTCTGAGAGTATGTTCTCTCTTTCTCCTGTCTGTTGCAGCTAATTAGTCTTTCTGTGTAATGCAGTGTATGTGGAGATGGAGGTGTGCTCAAATTGGAGCTGGAAAGAAGGAATGCTGAAGGTCAGGAGACATCTCAAAATAAATAACACGTTAAGCACAAAGTCATCTGCAGAATGCAGCTAGAGTCTAATTAGAAAGAATCAGGAACGGTTGCAGGAAGGGCAAGAGCGGGCACATAGGCAAATGAACATTTTTAGTGATGAGGGGTGAAACTGGATTTTCCAAGTGATGTGTCACTTTTCTATTGGGTATTGCATTGCAGCCACTTCTAACCTACTCTGAGTCAGTGTCGACAAGCTCAAAGTGGCCAGAACCATGGGGCTCTCATTCCACCCGCCTTAGAAGAGTCATGCCGATACCTGTCCATTATCTGTCATCCTTCGCTTCATGAAGAAATCATACCTCTTTCCCCCAAAAAGAAGGTGGGGGATGGTTGTAGGATTCCTGGTTCTGCACTTGTTTCTTCTGAGACATGGGAAAGCTGCACAGCATCTCGATCCCCGTTAAAAGAATGAACTACGTTTGCACTGGTTCTGTCTGTGAAAAGGGTAGAGTAGCATTTCTGTTCTTCCAGCTCTTTAATTCTGGGCAATTTGCGTTGAAGAGAAAATAACCTCTAAAATAAAGTTGTCTTTTATTGCTTGGCTTAACAGAGTTTTTATCTTGGCTGCTGTGAGCATGTATGATACAAGGAATACATATGAAAAGTTTGCCATCAAGTTTCTTGTGCATGTAGTCCCAGATGTGATGTGACTGTGTCTAAAGTCAAGTATCCAAAACCAAAGGTACCCAAAGCTACTTTCCAGAATGCAGAACCCCTTGAGATGGAGCCCTTCTTGTCTGGTGCTTTGAGTTCTTTGTTTATGAAAAATGGTAGTTTGAAATTAAGTACACCAAATGGAAGCTTTTGCTATCTTGACAATGACACCTTTTTGCAGTTCTGAGTGGTGTGACTGCCTTGCAAGCCTCATCTGTTCCCAGCATCCATAAACAATTGCTTTTCTTCCTAGAAGTCAAAAAAGATAGAAGAGGTGGAAACCCCAGGATAACAGGGTCTCTATTGAATTTCCTTGGCTCAGAAGAGCTGACAGGCCAAGGAAACCAAGGTTTTAGAAATGTTTCAAACAGAGAGATCACAAGGGGTTTGTCACTACAGAAATATGCCAACTAGCATTTGCTCTGCAATGGGCAATGCCAGGCTACTTTTGTTTAGTTCAGCCTAGTTCTAAACTAGAAGACGATTCGTGGTCTTTATCCTCTGCTGCTTCTCACAAGTGGATGTAGAATCTGCATGCAGAGCAATGACTGTGCTGCAGCCACTAAAATCGATTTGTGAAGCTCTCAAGTGCAGATGACTACTTAATAGGCTTGATGGTGGTTTAAATTTTAGGAAGCAACTTTTTAAAAGGACTGTGGGGGTCCTACGTATTTCATAATGTGAGCATTTTCTGTGTAAAGGCAGTGGGGTCACTCCCCTTGGTTTTTTTAAATCCTCATTTTCCCAAAAGATTATTTTTGTCTCTTTTCTTTTCCTTTTTTCAAAACATCTAGACAATTATGCCAACAAAACACAAAAAGCTAATTACAAAAATACAGTAGGCACCATTCAGCAGAAAGTGTTGCAAGCATATCCCTGATGTATTGAAGTTTCAGGGAGTATTACAGAAAGCCTGGGATTAAAGGGCTGGACAAAGGGCATGCTGGCATTTTACCATAAAGTGAAAACACAGACTGCATCAAGAAGAAAAGTTTTTGGATGTGTGAGCAATTGGTCTTTGAGAACAGATGCTGAAAGGGAAGAATTGAGTTTAGAAATACAAGAAGAAAGTGCTGCTGGCATAGCTGACAAAAGTTGCTCAGAATAGGGCGTATCAGTTTGGACTACTGTTTAGAGAAAGTTCTGAGAGAAATCAGTAAACGAGTGGGTCCCAGAGTATTGTTCACCCGTACACCTGTGCTTTGCAGAATGCTTGGTTTGTAAGCCATCAAATGCGCAGTACTTTTCCTTGTTTAGCTGATGAAGTGTCCATTGACCAGGTTCCGTTGAGCATGTTCACAAAAGATGATGGAGTAGGCTGTTGTATCAAGCTAGTAACGCGGAGTTTGATGCTTTGGTGTTATCTAGGGCAAATCCAGCATGTAGTCTTCTTCTTCTGTTTGTGAAGCTTATATTTATTAATCACTCTTGTTTTGGTATAAGAACCTTGAAATCTAGTCAGAATTTCCAGAATTTCTTTGTAATCAGGTAGGTTTATTCATTTTGTTTCATACTGATGCCATGGACTTAACACTATTACTTAATAATACTCAGGCTTGTAGAAGTGCGTTGTCCTCCTCAGCTTCGAAGGATGATCCTTTTTTCCCCCAGCCAAATGAAAAAGCCAGGAAAACCCAGTAATAGCATAGCTGCATGCTTGGTAGTGTTGTGATAGATCTGGCGAACATACTAAAAATTTAAGATTTCTGATGTATATTCCACAGTTCCTAACACCTTGTTTCCAGTAGATGATTTAAGAACTGATTGTCCTATGTCTGTAAAAGGATATGTCTGTCTTCCTACAGAGTGCGTGTTCTCAGGTGCAGTGCAACGAAGAGCTTGGTATTTATCTCCTGTGTATGCTCATTGTGGTCAGTATTGTATTACTGAATGTCTTCTAAGCTTTTACATGTCATATAGTAAATAACAAATCTGAGGTAAGGTATATAAAACATTATCAGAGAGAAGGCGGCCCAGGGCATTCTCTTTACCCTTTACTTAAAATCCATAGTTTATCTGTAATTCATGTGTGAAAATGTAGATAATACATACATTTCAAGTTTGTTGTGTTACCTGCTTTGGAACCTTTATGTGATCACATGTGGATGTCTGTATCGTAGGTGTCCAGACATCTTCTATTCAATGGCGAGAAATAGCCTTTTCTAGGATAAAGTTTTTCTTCTTGTGAAGTCATATCTAACACCATTCAGATGAACCAGAGTGCAAAACTGCCTGTTTCTCCTCACTGCCTGCAAAGAGAGTTGAGCGTGATTAGCTCAGAGTTAAATATCTGTAGTGTATAACTGGGTAAGATGAATATTACTTTATGGGGCTTTTCAGGTAATGTGGAGGGATGTATAGAGAAGTGTCGCAGGGCTACCATAGAACAACACAGCATGATTCAAGAACATGTGATGTTAAAAAAATTCTGATTAGTAAGCTCTTGGCAGAATCCAGATGGATTGTCAGCAGTGTACAGCTAATATTAATTTGAGCGGATATGTGTTTGTATTTTGCCTGTCCTTTGCAACTGGTTGTTCGTGTGGTTTAATGTTATGGGCCTGACTGTGGCCTTGTGCTGTCAAGCCTATTATATATGAAAGCAATGGAATGAGTGTTCTTTAAGGTAGGAAGAAAGATCTAGCAGATAAGAAGACCTGGATATGGTTCTTGCCTCTACCTCAGATGTCCTGTTTGACTTTAGGAACTGCCTAAGATTCACTGGCCTTAGTTTTCATCTTTATTTGTCATCACATTTCTAATTTGCAGTTGCTAGGGAATATCAAAAGAAAGGAAGCCCTTGACTAGATGAATAATATTTATCACCAGTCATGTATCAGCCATCCTCGTTCTGTACATTCTTGAGACAATTGGTGGCTTAATTCTACCTTGAGTTGAAGCTTTGGCAGGGGGGTTGGACTAGTTGACCCACAGAGGTCCCTTCCAACCCTTAACATTCTGT
>Ga0181612_157341_pt1 | contig 19439 bp, 11 predicted proteins | sample HoacroProtozoa21_FD_119630 | JGI IMG/M metagenome (GOLD analysis project Ga0181612, IMG submission 119630) | Hoatzin crop microbial communities from Cojedes, Venezuel. Combined Assembly of Gp0051906, Gp0051904, Gp0051908 | reverse complement strand
GGTGTAAAAAAGTTGATGTACTAAAATTAAAAAAGGTAGCATCAATAACCAAAAAAGTTTCAACCAGTGTTAATAAAACTCCCTTTAAGTCACAACAGTTTCAACAGGCAAATAGTCCCAATACAGGCATTGTAAAATAATAAATTGACTCCTACCCAAATATTATCAAATCAGTCTAAAAATGACTCATCTACACTGTTGTCATTAAGAACACATTAAGAATTCACTTTGTCATCAGATGCCGATATCATTGCTCCAGAAAGCGTGGAGTATTAACTGCGATTTAGCAATTAAACATAGGTTTTAAAAAAATTGGCTCATCAAAATTAATGCAAAAGATAGTTCCTTACATAGAAGTACTGTGCTTGCCAGACAAGTAAGAGAATACTTTAGGTATAAATCAAACAAATTAAAGCAGAATTATACCACAGTTTTCCTTGAAGACTTAGGGTTTGCGTGTTGCTTCTGTCAATGTTTAGCGAACTTAAGAAGCAGAACCTTTGGTTCTTTTAGTCAAGTAAAAATATTCTCCTGTAACCACAAAAATACAACTTCCAGAGAAAATGGAAGTCCATCAAGAAGTTCACTTCCAATAAAACTGAGGTAGTACTGCTCTTTTATTACGTGATGAGTAAGAGATTTAGATACAAATCGTCATCTACCACTCAGTTGACTGACAGGTACAGTAGTTTTATAAAACAATCCCAACATTTAGTTTGGAACTCCAAAAAAAGGAATGATCTGGGCTCATTCTCTAAGAGTTAGCTTAAAATGGGAATTAGCCATATTACAAACAGCTGTTGCTTATCTTCTTTTTTAGAGCCTTATTACCAGGGGGATTAATGCATTTATAGTTAACAGTTAACACTGCTGTTCATCTTGGTGTAAAACCTTAAAATTATTACAGCCTAAAATTCCAACAATGTAAACAGCACTACACACAGTACAGACCTGCCCTGACGGATGTAGTATGAAAAACTTAATCTGGCACTGTATAATTTAGCAATGTTAATTTAACCTAACTAAAAAGATCTACATTGTGCAAGAAATATCAGACTTACTTATACTAATCTGAAGTCTTAAAAAAACCCCAAAAATGCTTAACTTGTAGCCAGGGTCAAATATTTCAGGGCAAGAGTAAAAGGAATAACCAAAATTAAGAAAGTGCCTAAAACATGATACAGCATTTTAGAGCCCTTTCAAAGACAAGGCAGAAAAAGGTGTAAAGTAGAAAAATCTGGAGCCTCGGTAATTTCCAGAAACATCCAGAGTTTACGCTTCACGAAGGGCAACAGGTTGCTTTCGTCACTGCTGCTTCGATGCTGCTAAGTCTGTTCCTCCGCACACAGGCCCTCTGTGTCAGAAGACGTAACACATTTGGTTTCCTCTTCCTTTTTCCTTCGCTCCATTTCCCACTCCACAAAGGTGTCGAAGAGACTCGGCCAGGCCTCGTCCTCACTGTAGTTGCTAAGGTCCGGTCCAATCACCTGAGCAAAATTTAGAAACATGTTCCACGTGTCCCGGGAGATTCCCTTGATTCCTGAGGGGTTCTCGATTAGGAAATGTAACCACTGGTCCAAAATGGGGGGTTTGTTTTGGGTGAAGACTAACTTCCAAAGGGCAATGGCTATTTCCCGATGTAGCGACCGCTGTCCTTCCTCAGAGTCCAGGCCAAACTGGAAGGTGAAACGATAGAGATCCTTGAATTTGTCTTCCTGCTTGGCTTCGTTTAAGAGGCTGGGGAACCTTGCACAAATGCTGTCAATGCTGTCCGCATTTATTGCTTTGCAGCCTTCAAAGAACTCCCTCCTATTAAGCAAGAGAAGAGAAATTAGTGTGAGCAATTCCCACCGACCTCACGTCCCAGACGCTTCCCCTCTCCATTCAGCTACGTCAGATTGGAAGAGGGTCATCTGGGCAAGCCAAGGTGTGCTCTCCGCCCAGGCGACACAAAGATCCTGGCAAGGGGAGCTACTGGAAGGAGAGATGGAGAGAGGAGTGAGCTCAGGGAACCACAGCCACCACTCCAATCTGCTGCAGCACTGTTGGCACTCGGAAGACATTTTGCTGGCTGGGTTTCTGACTGCTCCATGCTACCATATCCAGTGCCTTCCACATCAAAAAATGAGTATAATTTACCACAGAAGAAATTTCAAACACTTTTGAAAACACCCTATTTATGCCCTGAAGCGCTATATATACGTGTGTGTATATATATATACACATATATAAATAAAAACAGGTTGATTCAATGTTGCCCATGCCTAAACGCCCATGCTCTGGGCGAGCTGTTCTCAACGGACAGAGCAGCTCACTGGCGTCTTTCCTGTGGTTTTCGGTCACTCCTCCAGCCTGCAAAACAGAAAGGGTGTCAATGCCGATGGTCAGCAAGGCACCCGCCAGAAGAGTGGAAGAAAGCACAGCCTCACTCACCACAGGCTACAACACAACGTATAACCACTGCTTGAAGCACCAGTTCTATACTAATTAGCCTACTAATACTCTGGTCACAGGGGTAGATGGTTAGCTCCGATTTCTCCAATGCTCAGGAGCAAGTGTTGTCACCAGCCAGTATTAACCAAAGCCGGCAGCCCGTAACGCGGGACAGGCGGGAGGGAAGACAGAAGACGGGGCAGTGCTCAGGAGAACAGCAGACTGCATTGCTTTCCTTGATGGAAGAAGTCGATCAGCACCCATACCATGGAGCGTGCCATTAAACAAACCTCTCGTCACTAGAGATGCCCTCTCTCCAAGAAAATCAAAACAACATTAATAAAACTCATGATGGTTGTGCAGAATCACAGACGCTACTTGCAATTCCTTTACCATGTTAGCAAATACCTGCGTCATCAGCCTCCAGTAAATCCACGCTTGCATTCCAGAGTAACTCATCCATTTGACACACACCCACAATCCAGAAAGACTCTGAAGATGCTAGAAAAGCTATCTGTGCTCGGCACACAGCAGAGGAGTCTCGGTTCAAGGCTCAGAACACCATAGAAATTTTGAGAATTATGAGTAAAAATAGGTAGCATCACTCAAACCAATCACATTGACAATCAAGTTGGGGTGGGGCTGTTTGTGGGGCTTTTTTTTTTTCCTGCTAAGTTTTAGCCATTCTGTCATTTCCTGTAGCATCACATACGCTACAAGCCTCCTGACTGACCCCCTTGTCCAGAAGGACAGACAGCACTTTAAATATTAATCATTTGTCAACCAGTATGAAACAGCTACCAGTGTCAAAAACCTCGTGTTTCCTCCCCTCTCTATGCTTAAACAGGATTACTCTTGGAAAAAGACATCAAGCATAACACTGGCTGGGCAGGAACAATTTTTGGGAAGCAAACTGTCATTCTTTCACAGACTGGTAACAGAGCTGGCTGCAATTACTAAGGAATCTCACATTACTTTAAAGCGAAAATTAATTTCAGTGTCCAATCTCATCACCAAGATAATGCTGGATACAGTAAAACTGCTCATGGTAAATCAGGAATAAATGAATGTCCACAGAATCTCACTACACTGTTCATCATTAGCAGCATAATGTCCCAAAATACATTTTCAGCTGTGAAACCCACTGTGAGGGGAAGGGGAAAAGAGCACAATACAAAGCTTACCTTCTGCAGTGGGAGGAATTATTTTGATCAAAATGCAAGCATTAGAAGGAATAAGTAAGTGAAGCTAATGAGGCTGTCTATCCAACATACAGATGACAGGATATACTTTAACATATGAAAATAATTACAAGTTCTACAAGAACTAACCTTGTAAATTTGCACATGGTAGCAGCCTGGAATTTCCAAGCCAAAACTAGCACTTTAAATTCAGTGGGATCAACACAGAGGTCATTACAAAATCGTTCCATTCCTTCTTCCAGTATGGCATCTTCCCGTTCATCCTTATACCTCCTGAATAACTCCCCGATCCTCTGGAGCGAAGATTCTTCCGTGCTGGAAACAGAGTCTTTCTTTGTATCTCCAGAAAACGCTGGAGGCTGACTGGACTCCAGAGCAGCGTCTGCTTTCTTTGTCCCGTTCACGAGTATATCTCCTGAAGACTTCCCGCAGGCTGAACCGTGGTCATCTTTGTGGACGGCACTTCTCTTACTGTGCGACTTGCTGCCGGAGTCCCTTTCCCCATTTTTGCTGCCAAGGGTAGAAGAAGGGTTCTTGCACTTTGTGACACACTGGCCCATGATGTTGCAAGCCCAGCTTCTAGAGCAGTCCCCTTGCCGTCGGACACCCTCCCAGCTGCTCTTCAACACATCTCACCATGCCATTAGCAGCAGTCAACTAACCTGAAAAACAGTTTCAGAGTCAAATTGCTGTTTCTCCACAAAGAATACTGTAAGTATTAAACATGGGATATCATTCGCCAGTAAGAGCCCGACTTCAGGATATTTAAGTTTTGCATACTGAAAAGGATTAGTGTACAGAAGGTTGGCATATGTCATAAATTTCAGGCAATTTCAGGCTGTTTTACCTAGAAATCAATGCAGCTCACTCAGTGGCTGCAGTATACTAACGGGTCCTAATAAAGGAAATTCCTAAAATTCTTACTGTAACATAGGTTACAAAGAGGTTGATTCATGTACAGCCTTCATCAAGACAGACTACTCCAACCCAGAAATACTTTAAAGGAAATGGTTTTTAAAAGTATACCCACATTTTATATATAGAACATGAAATACTGAAACAAACCGGAGTGGCGGGGGGGGGACAGGGACACTGATGGGACAAGCCGGCAGAGATTTCAGCCTTAGAGTCAGACAGTTCCTCCAGCCAAAGAGCAAAAGGGCTTTTGCAGGGGTTTGGTTGGTTGTTTTTTGTTTGTTTGTTTGTTTGTTTTTTGTTGTTGTTGTTGTTTTCCAGGGTTGGGGGCGTTTTTTTTAAAGACAGTTCGGAATCTAGATTTTTGTTCTTAAAACAAACACAGACCAGTTTGGAGAAAGGAGGTAACACTCACTTTTCATGCAAGATGGTGTTCAGGAATTACTCATTGTTTCAACTGGGCTCCTCCCTTCAGGTAAGGAGACAGACCCGGGGAGAGGGCCTTTGTAATGGAACTTTTTCAGACAGACACACATGCAGATAAGAAGCAGTAATTCCAGTTCCGTTTAAAAAAAAAAAATCTAAATTAAAATGCCAAAATGATTTCATCATACTGTTTTTATAAATCACAATGTTAAAGCCTTGCATATTTGGAAAAGATATTTTACCCACAGAAAAGGTTTCTTAAATTTTCCCTATTAAAACCAAAATAACACCCTGACTTTATCCTATCAGCAGGCAGCCACGCCATGGACAGTCCATTTCTCAGAAACATCAACTCCAAGAAAGCAATTGCTTATCATATTCCTCCTTTACCCACTTCTTTGCATTTCATCTCCGCTGTCAGTTAGACAAAAGCCTCACACATAAAAATTTGGTTTGCCTTGTCTTTTTTTACTGCTCCCAGGTTACAGAATTATAACAAGAAAGAAAAATTAAAAATGAAGTAATAAAATGAATGTCATGTCAGTTTTTCTGTATTCTTGGGTAAAGCTCTTCTGAGACTGTTCTAAGCTGCGAACCAACTCAGAACAGCAGCACCAATTCTCCAGATATTAGGATTACAAACATCAATCTTCCCTCAGCCATTACACCTGTTTTGGCAAAACAGCATGTATGCAGTTTCATGAGGGAAAAAAAAAAATATTTTTGCCTGTATCATCACAACAGCCAAGATGCTGGTTTCAACTGCCTGGCTTCCCTTCCCCTTCCCAGTCCCTCTTCTTAAGCCCATAACCCACAAACAAAACTAAAAAAACCCCTATTTTTAAGCAGCAGGTACATCCTTTCATCAAACTGCTTTAAAGATGAACTTTGTAGCATCACTTTTATAGGCAAGCAGAGTTCAATTTAACATATTCAATTTCTTATTAATTTGTCTTTTAAAGGATTTGTTAAAATATGCATTTCCACATAAGCAACCCAAAGAGAATTTCACTGGCCCTTGGTGTTGCACAGCTCTTTGTGAACTGCAGAGCACAGCCTGGCACTGGTTCCTGTCCTGCCACGCATCTGAGCAATATCATCTTCTCCAGTATACACCAGTCATCTTCTCATTACACCAAAACAAACAGAATATTATTAGGCAGTATGAATTACTGCTTAATGATTAATTCCCAGATACCAGCCTTTAGATTCATCAGAATTCAAATGCTCAATCTACACTTATTCTTGTTCTTCCATCAGTTTCACAAAGGCAGCGAACACTACTTTGACTAAGTTTTACTTTACAGAGAAGAAGCAAGCAAAGGAACAGAATAAAGAAATCCTGAGTAAAAATGAGTATTAGAGTTTAGAATTTAGCTAGTTTATAAAACTTTCTACTCAAACACATAATAGCAATTATTAGCTGCTGGGAACTTGGAACGGCTTTTCCCTATGGGCAGGTTAAAAAATAGCTGCCTATTAGTGAATCGTACTTTCCTCTGAAGTAGCTGGTAGTACTCAAATCACACGCAGGATAAAGGATGGAGATTAATCCAATTCACTTCACAAATCCCAAATTAAAGTGGTGGGGTTTTTTTTCTTTTAAAAAACGACAGTTTGCAAAACTAGCTTACATACTCTGTCCATAAATTTTCCCAACAGAAATGATTCATGCTGTCATGCATCCTAAGCAACAGCTCGTATTCATGATGATAACAATCTAATATTCAAGTCTACAAAGTGACATCACTAGTGCGATGAAACATTTGGGGTTTATTGTCATCTGCTGTGACAAAAAGACAGCATTACAACACAGAGGGAAGGTCAGCCAGCACTATTAAACACCTGCATGGAGGAAGTGTCCCAACAGCTGCTTCAGAAGACCACTGGAGAGCACGGTACCATTAACTTACGGAGCAGAAGTCAGCCACGTCCCCGCAGCACACCCCTCTACCAACACGTTTGCTGCACTCCAACCTACCTGCCTCCCCAGGGGCTGGCTGCTGCTCCCCAGCAGCCCCTCCTGGGCTCTGCTGGCCCTGCTCCTCCAGCCGTAACGGAGTTCTTCCTACCTCCTCCCTGCCGAGGAGGCTTTCAGAGCACAATCCTACTCATTAGGAACAAACCCTAGAAGATGCTGAGTACAGTTGCTGCTGCAGTTCCTCACTTTTCTACTACATGAAACTTGATGCCACGTGCCAGATACTTTGAAGCATTCTACCCCCAAAAATAGCAAAACCAGCTTGAAAAAATATAAAGTCAGACTGCATCTGCTGGCAGTTTGTGCACGTATCTGGTTTTGTAAGAGAAAAGTCTCTTGGCGCTCCATCAGTTACCCTTTTATAAAATGCCTTCGCTGAGCTGGATCCACTTCACTTACTAGTCACCTCCGCTTCCTACGTGACTCAGGTTTCAAGGCATGAAAGGCACAAGAGCCTCGGAAGGAGATAGGAACAAGTGGGAGAAGTCGGCCCTTTTGTTAAGAGGCTGCAGAGAGGATCCAGTTGCAGCATCAGGAGCTGCACTGAACTCTGTGGTCAAGGAGTATGAAAAAGCACTCTCAGGAAAGCGAGCAGAGCTACTCATTTAACTGCAGCGCAAAGCAGATGTCATGTCTAGGTCATGCCGATCACAGTTATCTGAGCGTAAGGACGTGCCGAGATATTTCTCCCAGCTGGATCAGGAACTACAAGTATAAAGTTCTCGCGTACCCAAAGGTTATACTGGATTGGTGGCAAAGAACCAGTTCCCAAAAGGATCAGTTCCCAGGAGCAAAATTCCGGTAACAGGCTTGTACAATGTAACAGCGAGACACACAAGGCAGCGCCGACCACTAGTTTTGCCATTCAACTAAGAAAGATTAAAATTCAGGGCTAACGTTGGAACGAGCTCAGCGCTACAGGATGCAGCGCTCCCAGAGAAGTCTGATTACTCAGACAAGTATTGAGCAACAACCTGCAGTAAATATGAATCACCAAGATGCCCATGAGGCCATCTTCCACGTAACAGGAAATGCAAAGCAGAGATCGACAAAGATGCGCTCTGCTCCTTTCTAGGAGGGACCAAGGAACTGGAAACACAGGAAGACTGGCAAATACAGCCAGTTAAAGGAAAGCCACCCTCTAAGAATAAAGGACATGCAGAACCGTATTGCCCAATACACAAAATGGGAAACCTAGAGATGATTGGAAAGACCTCGCTAATGCTTGGTGCAACTTTTTGGTTTGGTTTGGGGGGTTTTAGGGGTTTTTTTTTGTATTTGGTTGTAGTGTGGGGTTTTTTTGCGTGTTTTTTTTTTTTTTTTCTTTTTTTAAGTGCTGTAAGGAAATTAGTTTTTCTCCATTTTCAAGTGACGAGATCACACGTAACACAAGATTTGAAGGGAGCAAAACAACAAAGTGACTCAGTACTAATTCTCTGCCATACAAACACACCATGGCACAACTGAAAACAGCAACACTGAAGTGGGGGAGAGCTGGCAGGAGGATAGCAGGTGCATAGGGGGTATTTAAGTAAACCTGTATTTTTCTGTAATGACCGATGTTATTGTAGTATTAGAAATTATTGGATACATCCAGAGAATAACAAAACACATAAGAAGTATTATGCCCTTTATTAAAGTGTTGCATCAGAAGGTATTTACAATGAGTTTCAAAACGCACAAAGTATCAAGAGAGAAGAGGAGAAAACCCTCCACACATTCAAGAACACTTCAAAGACAAATTTAGGAAATCTCAGAACAAAAGAGGATGCAGCTCAGCCAACCATTAAATCCCTTCCCAAGCAGCAGTTCACTAACTAAGGCAAAGACAACATTGCTAGAGTTTACCCACACCTCAACCCAACTTTTCTGCAAACACTTCAGCATATTCTGTAAGAATTTTACAGAATTTCACTATGCATTATCTACCTTTTAGTGGACAGGAATACATGACTTCTAAACTAGCTGAGAGTAGGGAGCAGTATCATGGGTGCCCCGTCTTTTTCCAGTTCTGAACAGATACACGCAGCTTTCCACTGGGGAGGCACGAGAGGATCATTGCGACTGCTGAACCAGAAGCAATCACTGCTCGATGCTGGGCAAGTGATCTTGTAAGCAAACATCTAATACTTACATAGTTTCAGCTATACAGGGAATCATTCCACTAGCTTCATTCACAGCCTCCCTGGGTTGCACATGGAACACTGTAAGACAAAAGACCACACAAATCTTTATGTTTAGAAGAGGCTATGAAAAACATAAAATGCACCAAATCACTCAGAAGTGACTATGCATTCATTAAAACCCTTCAAAGCCAAAATCCATTTGTTGAAAGAGCCATTTTATAAAAATTACTTCACTTTTTTACTTCTAAAGTAGCATCAACACCATTAACTCTGCATTGTCATATAAAGCGTAGACCAGGTACTGAATATGACAGACAACTTCAAATGTTTGTTCGGAGTAAACACACACTTCGGATACATTTGTGGGTTTCGGCATGAGAGAGTTAATTCCTCACTTCATGCACTCAAAGCAAAACAGAGGACATGCTATCATTGTCAATGCATGTTAGCTAAGTGGCTGTTTAATCTGTGAATGCCAGACAGCTGCTACCTAGCAAAGCATAATTTGGTCTAGAAAGTAATTCTCGTTTTTCATTCTCTAGCACATTCTTTTCTGTGTTTGTTTTCCCATGTTCAGTTGAGCTGGCTCATCTTCACTTCTCTTACCTTCCCAGCTCTGTCATATAATTATGACGCTCTGAACAGAAGATGACAGGCAAAGGTATGTCTGGTTTGTGTAGCGAGAGCTACAACCGCAGCACCTAGTCAACACTTCTGTATCTGATCTAGGAAAAAAAACCAACAAGAAAGCCCTGGCAAAGCTCCTCTGGTCTACCATACTCAGAGAAACACGAAAACGTCCTGTTTTTACAGCTCTCGGTACATCTAGGGAGCAGACAGGTGATCAAAAGCTGCCGTTCTGCGTGCTTACTTTTTACACGAGACCTACTTCTTAGGAAACAAGCAGGAACATTAGCTCGTTCGGTGCTTTCTTCAGTAGAAAGCAGGGAATGGATGTAGAAAGACAACCATGAAACAAGTTCTTCTCACATATGCCAATCTCCATATAAGTTGAGTTTTCCCCAAATTTGAGTCCTGTATCTGGATTAGGACAAATCTGACCAACAAATAAAACCTAGTTCAGATCAAAGCTTTTAAAAAAGCTTTTAAAGGCCCACGGAAACAGGCATCCAAAATGCTTCAAAACCCCTAGAAACTGTGGAGTGGTACTTTTGCCCATAATACACACACACGGAGCAAAACGTATCTCCGCTGAACCATTTTTAGGCATTTACTTTTGAGATGGATAGTCAAAAAAAGCCTGCTTCCCTCTGGATTTATATCCTCTGCTTCCAAACCTTATCTTTCACACAACCACCCACCCTTTTGCCCCCTCCCGACGGCCTCCCAGCTCTTTTCGCCCGCAATCCTGCGGGAAGGGCCGCCCTGCGCGGCTGTGCAGCCACCAGCCAGCTTAAACGTGTACGGGAACAGAGGAGCTCCCACCTCTCTCACGGCAGAAGTACTACCTTGGATGTCTTTCTATTTGACCACAGCATCCCATGAACTTCAAGAATTCAAGGAAATGTAATATCTGGCACTTGTACGTTACTGTCTTTTGGGCCCCTTGCAACTAAATAGTTCCTTTTACAAAGCACTGGGGGAGGAGAGCAGAGACGCGAGGGACACAGGGTGCTGCACACCCTCACCCTCCCCAGGAGGCTGCTTAAATAGAGGACAGGCAACATCTTATATCTCACATTTTAAAAACCACTGTGATGGCAACTTTATGCAACAAACTAACTACTTTTCAAAGTGGTTTGTATTTCTTTGGAAGAAATCTGCGATCCACCACATCTACATTTCCAGTTGGCTACAGCACATACTGGATGCAAACGCTTATTTCAAGTTCAAAAGAAGCTGAATCTGATGGAGTTCAGCCCTACCCAGCAGCAGCCAAACTTTTCCAGGTTGTCTGAAGTAGATTCCACGTTGGCTGACCTGTACACACACACTGTCTGGAGCCAGAAGCCAGAAATTTTAACATCTGTTAGAACTGCCAGCTACAATTCTTCCTGCATTCTGATTACTTGTATTCTACCAAGTTGCCCATTTCGCCTTTTTTTAATTTTTAATGTAGTGGCAAGTGTAAACTTCTGTGACAACACAATTATGGGATGTGGGATAAAAAGTTAGAGTGAGTTAGCAGTTAAAAACAACACGCTCTTCGAGTCTGTATTTAAAGGCTATCATAGCACAGCAATGCGTTGTGGCTGACTTCATCCTAAATCACGCAAGGTGACTGCAGCGGGGGTGGAAAGAAGCATCATCCTTTTAGTGGCACAGGTTTTAACTCCGTCCTGGGGTTTGGCTTGCAAAGCACAGCCGTACACTGTGGTCACCAAGCATCCCCCTTGCTGGCATGGGAGGAGCGTCACGCCACAGCAGCTCAGAAAACACCGTGCATCGTTCGTTAGCAATCCCACTCGGCAGCCCACCAGGAAAATCAGTAAGTAAACGGTGTGTGCCCTCAGGATTATGGAGACCTTTGTTTTGCTCACCTGCCTCTTTCTGCACCTGTGTCTGACTCCCCTGTGACTTCGGTTCTCCTGAGCACTGATGCACGGAGGCTCACGCTGCAGAACGCTGCGGCACCAAAGCTGCTATCGCCCTCGACACTTGGCCTTAGCCGCTTTTCCAGGGTCAGAGCTAATAGTGTTCTCACAAAAGGCAACTTTCTTTGCTTTACTATGGGGAATCAGTGAAGAATTAGCGATACCATTTCTCTCTTCAGCAGGCAGAAACTGAGGGGATCAACTCTGCACATGGAAGATTTTACTGTGGGTTAAGAGTTTTATAGTATGCACTTGGTGTGTAAGTGTTAAAGCATAAACGAAGCTTCCGTCAGAAAAGCCATCATGTTATGGAAACTGCGCATTTCAAGTCACAACCTGCAATGAAACTTTTGCAGCAAAAGCACTCTGACTCCAGCACCACTGGCACTTTATGGGCTGTCACTAGCCCAGAAGACACCACACAATACATCCCTAACCAAGCACTGTGCTAGCACTGGTGTCTCACACAGATCTGCTCTGCACCCCTGCTGCAGGAATACACTTATGCAAAGTTACTTCAGAGGAAGTCTAAAAGCAGGAATGTCCTGCTGCAATTAGTTAAAATGAATTATTAGTTTGTCAGGCTTCCTGCAGTTCAAGCACTTTTCAACGAACTACAGCCAGGTTATGATTTTGGGGGCATACAGATGGGAACTTTGTCAATCTGTTCCAACAACAAACTATTTCAGATTAACCTCGCTTTGAGCTTTGGAAACAAACTGGATTTAGAAATCTGGTCAACCTGGGTAAAGCTTGTCTCTGCTGAGCACACCTGTATCGGAGCAGAAGCTAGTTACACAGACCCCTGCAAAGGGACCGTGCAGAGCTTCGGCTGCCACGCGGCAGAAGGCTGAACAGCAGTCACTGGGAAAACCAAGGCAGACAACACGTACGTTGGAAGCCTGAATACTGTCTCAAATGAGATGTGGAGTTCTTTGAGAAAGATCATACTGGAAAGGCTTAACTAGTATGGAAGGGAGGAGAGGGGCAGTTACAAAAAAAATTCAAGTAACAACAGATTCAGAAACTGCTTTATCACATCTGCAGTCCATAATGCTGGGCCAGCTCTCGGTGCCAAGAACCAGAGCTATCACCAAGCTTCTTCCTAGAAGAAGCCCCACAGTTGCCAGGAAGCAGGCAAAAATCTCTTAAACAACTGCACCTCGACATGGTGTGGTGTCACTTCCAGTTCGGGGCTGGGACGCCAAAGGAGATTTTTCCATTCAAGACTCTGGGCAGAAGAAACCTGCTTTCTGCACTCTTGAAGAGCACCCTACTAAGACGCAGGGCATGACACCACATTTCATGTTCAAACTCCAACAAGTAGTCTTAAAAAAAAAAATGGAACAGATGTTTCGATCTGTAGTTCACTGTGTGCAGCTAATTATACAAGCGTAGCTTAAGAAAAAATGAGTAACAATGTGAAAAATTATAGGCAAAGAGAGAATAAAAGCACCTTTCTAGTTTTTCTCATGGAAGACACATTCCCTAAGTAGCTTATTCAGCAGAACCACACGCATCATCTTCAGATCCCTCCCTTTCTTTTACACTCCCTGACAACACAATACTTTACTTCCCGATTACTTCTCATTGTTTGTCCACTTGGCCCTATTAAAAAGTTTTAAATCCTTTCCTGTCATGTGCTTCATCCTCCTTTATTAGGTGGGTGGAACAATTTGTTATGATTTTTCACAGAGCAAACCCAAGTCCAGGTAACTAAATAGCACATAATCTTAGAAGGGTGCCTTCAGGTGCTTCTGTAATGTAAATAAATTAATGAACTAATTCACACAGCAGCAGTACCTGTTCTGAGAAGTCTATTTAGGCTATGAGCAAGACAACGGGCAGAGGGGAAATCTAGACAGCCAAACGGCGTGGCTGTTGAAGATCACACCATCAGTTCTCAGCAAAGCTGAAAGCAGAACCCCGACCAGACTTCATCCGGTTCCCCACCTTATACATACTTAGACATGAACAAACTTCTTTATTTCACTGCACATAACTCAAACCCTGGATGAGTTTGAACCTAACACCTTCAAAAAAAACAAAGATTCAGTCACTGAGCAGTTCATCTCCATCCACTTGAAAATTATAAACCTTCCCTCTTTCCCGTGAGATTCTTGTCAATGGCTGTACAACTCTCAAGGTCCAGCACTTAAGAAAAAAACAAATCATCACCTAATGAGGGTTTGTGGGTTCTTCCCTTTAACGTGCAAAGGGCTGTAAAAGAATAATCCTTCAGTAATTTTCCAGGGTACACTGTAACTTTTGCATAGTATGACAGACCTTTAGCATCTCAGTATGTATTATGAATAATTAAAGCAGCACATGCCAGGGGAAGAGCTACTCTGTGCTCAGACACAACCGGTTCACATCTTCCCAGCAATCCTGCAGATTATGGGACCAACAGAAACCATGACCCTCAGATATTTGACACAGATGCATCCCGCTGTAAGCATCTGAACGTAGCTATGCTACAAATATTTATCTTACTCTGTCTCACTCAGTTCCGTAAATTAATCTACAGAAAACTGCAACTACCCTGTAGCCAAACTAGAATAACTTTGAAAAAACATCCTGGTCTACAATCCACTCTGCAATGGGAAAAAACACCTACTTCTAAACTGAGCTAAGTGTGCACAGATTGTCTTTGCCACTGAGTTCAGCTAGCAGACTTCACCTTGAAGTGGCTGAGACACCTTCATCCATTATGTTCAGTTGAATATAATTCAGGTAGATATCAAGTGATTCCCACAATAATAAGATATGCTTTAAACTAACTGTAATAAGTGAATAACTTTGTATTTCTTGCTGCTCTCAACAAGGAAGACAACATACCAACCAGACAAAAAAGGAAGTCCTTCCAGCAGCTATGGTGAGCAGCGTCCCACCTCCGGCACAACACAGCTGTGAGGACCGTGACCCATACAGCCACCCAACAGGGCAGCAAAGGGACAAGTCTAAAGACGAGAGCCAGAGCACCTCATAAGATCACTTCTGGCAGCAGATGCTCACCAGTTTACAGAAGGCCCGCTAGCCACCTCGGTAAGTGTAACATGGTTTACAGGCTTGCCAGCCAAAAGAACCACTGATTTCACGCAGTTGTGAAGGAACTTCATTACCAGCTGACCACATAAATACTGGAATCATATTTAAGTTATGTACAAAGAATTGTTTTAAGTGGAAGGATGACATCTGAAAGTGCTTTAAGAGCATGTGCTTGGATTTTTGAACTGAAAGCAGAAAATACACAAAGCCACCTGCAGAGACCCTAGTTCTCTCTACTGATTTGGGTCCTGACTTCCCTGTTACAGTGAATGACACTAACCCTTCACACTGTACTAAGGGTGCTGCAGTACGTAGATGTTAACTGTATCAACAGCTGCAGAGTTGCTCCTCCAAGTACTTGAACTCAGGTCATCAGTTGTAACAAAGACTCTCAGCTCTCCTTGAGAAATCTGGTGGCAGCTTCAACCAACACACACATTTCGTTACCACATATCCTTCATTTCACTCCATGTCCTGTGTCTCATAAGAGACGTAAGGTGTGTAGGTATCTATCTTGTGCTTCACGAGACGTAGTCACTAACTCCAAGCACAGGTAACTGTGCTTGAAGCTGGTATCCATCAGACCTTTGGTACTTCCAGACCTCCCATTTATGTGCTGATCCAGAGTACTCAAGGCTTTCCGTACAGACTCATTTGCAATAAAAATATTGAACAGTCAGCATATGACCAAAACCAAGATCTAGGACATTTGTGTCTGTGAGCCTATTACTAAGCTACATACACCTCTCAATCACAGGCCTTAAGATGATTTTTCTCCCTCCCGTTCAATTTTAAAACAAAAGGATAAGACTGACTGCATTAGACGTTTCAAAGTTGCAGAAGGTAAAGCTGTATTACACTAAAAAAATTCAAAGTAAGAACTAAAAACTGTCACTTTCTGCTACTACATGGATGCCATGGATGCAAAAATAAGACCAGTATTTTTCAGGAGCACATAATCCTTTTGGTTTAAAAAAACCCCACTTATGTTCACCAAATAGGAAAAGTGAAACTACAAATAACTACGACTGTCATACTGTCTTTGGCAGTCTGACTTTCTGGGAATAACAAACTGTGACAGGAGGTCAGTAACAGCATTCTCACATTTTGCTAAGTAAGTTTTGTCTTTCACTAAACAGATGTCACAGACAGAACAGCATTTATAACTATTCTTTCTGAGACACCAGAAGATTACACTAGCTCATTCTCTTTACTGGAATCCTGTCTCACCACCTTTGCTTTTGTTGGTTTCTCTACAGTATTCCTACTTCTGTGAAAGAGTTCTTTAATACTTACAGCTAAATAGTCCCCTAACTGTCACTCTTCTAGTAGTAAAATATCACAATTAAACAACCTTTTCCTAAAATCCAGATTTTTTTTGCTTCCTTCCAGATGCATACCATCAGACTGGAGAGCTGGCCCCCAAGACAGTTCTGGAGACATAACAAGTCTAAATGGGTTACTTCCCAGATTATCTTTTAAGCAAGCAGCTTTGATTCACTTTCTCTTCCCCTATTTGCTCTGTTCTGGCTAACACTGAGATCAGAACGTAAAACCATCACCAAACTGTCACACCAAAGCCACACGTGACCAGGAGAACCCCTTAATGTCACCACAGAGAATACCGGCATTTGTGCAAGGGAAAGCAGAGCTCCCCTTCGGTTCGCCAGCCACCGTCGGCCCTGGGGCTCTCAGCCTTGCTCACCGGCAGCCAAGCAGTTCCACAAAACCTTCCCGTCACAGGGTGAAGTCAAGGTACAAGTGAACGATGGGAGCATGTCTGCAAGTCTTGGCTTTTCTGATCACTCCCTGGGAAGGCTTCAACCCCGATCTGTAATTACCTGACTCAAACTAGAGTCAAAAGAAAGGGGGAGGCAAAAAGAGAGATAGCTGACTGTTTCAAAAGACACACTGAGACAACTTACTGTACAGAAGACACCAAGAAAACTAGCACAGACAGTTTACTTGTGTCCTGTGTTTACAGGGGGTAAATTGCAGGTGGCTCTTTACCAGAAGGCAACATTCGCCTTGAACATTGAAACATGAAATTACCATTGTTTCAAGTCAAGTTACTATGTCATTACTGCTGAATAATTTAGAGTCAAGTATACAATTAATCCATGTCACCAATGCAGATAATCTGCAAAACATCACAGTCATTTAATCTAGTATTTTTAAAAGGAGGAAGGGGGAAGAGACAAAAGAAATTATTAGACTTCCAGTAACCAGGAGACAAAGCCTATTAGTCAGAGGCAAACAGAGGAAAGGAAGCCAGAGAGATAAGATGCAGACCCCTGGGGAGAAGCAGCCAGAGAGAAGGAGCCCAGTCGAGGAATTCTGATGAAGCCTGTTAGGGGGGTTCCCTCTTATCTTCTTGTGACCACCAAGTCCCTCCAGTGTTTACAGATCGTTCTTTCAGTCTCCAAGAGTTCTGGCTACCAATCTTCAGGTCCTTCCTTATTTTTAAGAATGAGGATGAAAGGACGGGCTGTTTTTCTAATATCCCATGCCTTCACTTTTACAGTCTCTTCTTCTGCAGAGTTTTCCTGTTACATCCATTACTACAGACCCATGGGCCTAATGAAACAATAACATTGTTTCTGCACTTTGCAAGTTCCTACAAACTGCCAAAAACCCACCTTTAAGGATTTTATGGTGCTCCAAGGCTCTAAATGAAATTTATCAACGCTTCCCCAGCACCAATAAAGAAAACCAAGTGCTACAGCGTGGGACAGTTCTGAGCAGTACTGGGGTACTCGCCCTCCTGCCGACTTGCAGCTGTCCATCTCTATCTCCAAACCACCTTCACAGCGTTTTCTGCCATGAGGAAACACAAGTTTCAGAGTCAAGTCTATACCCCACTCTTCCACCTCTCTTCCCTCTACTTTATATTCCCCTGCCCCAACACGCATACACAAAACATATAGGATTCCTGAAGCTGAACCAAAGAAAGCAGCAGAACCAAGCTCTTCCTCATCCACACACAAACAACAAGTTTGTCAGAACAAGTCCCTTTGTCTGAGAAGTCTGTCAAACTATCTGGCAGCCCCTCTTGCTCAATATATACTTCTTTAAATAATTTCAATGACAGTTTTCCAAAAAAGCTGTTCTTAGTTTTCTCGCTAAGCCACCCCTTCAGTTCATCTGATCACCTTTTTTTAATACAATTCATGCTAAATGGAAGCAAGATGTAATTATGAATGAATTTCCAAGATCAACAAGTTATAAGAAGTACTGACACAAATCAGTTAGAATTTGTTATGAACATGACAATGTTCCACTCCAAAATAGAGCACGAAACTGTCCAGAGAAGGCACCTAATCCAGCCTTAAAGATCCAGGAGCAGACTACAGAACACATCGCAGGCTATCTGTCTCCAGACGAAAGCAATTTCAAAAGCATCACATTGAGCACTCAAGTAGCATCAAGGCTGTAAGCTCCCCTATTAACAGTTTTGTGAATTTTTTTTAAGGATTATAATCATTCATGCCTGCACACACCTTGTTATTAGGAAATAACCAGAATTTTAGAAATCATTGCAAGAGCTGATACTTTCACAAAGTTTGTAAAGCCAGCTGTACTTTGCAAATCTGAACTAATTGAACACAGATCACATGCTCTCCTTTTTCCTGCTGATGTGCAGAAAATGCTTGCTTTAGACTGCATGCTGCCTTTCACATAAAGGGCCATGAAGGTTTTCCACAGACCACTAACACACACCTGCGTGGAGAAGATTTTGAAGACAAACTACAGAACTGACAACAACATGAAGTCAGATCTCTTTACTTTCGCAGGCACTCTTAACCAAGGCATACTGAGGAAACATGCAGCAGTGTTCGGATGCGCTTGAGAAACACCAGTACTCAGACATTCTCTCTTTCCATTGCTAGCCCAAATAAAAGACTAATACCATAGCTACACATTAACAGCTTAACAAAGGGGCTCCTAAACAGATAACAACATGTTTAGAAGAGATGTCTTTTGACCAACTCTTCCCCCAAAAAAGACAGACCACGCAGCACAACCACCAGCAAGGCCTGCCTGTAATTTTCAGAAAGGTAAGGCTGTTCTGTGCTTTTTGTTTGTGCAGCTCTACCCCTTTTCTCAGAGCACTTACCCTATTACCCCTTTAAATGACGCGGCAGACACCACCATTTAAAAAGAAAGTTACCAGCTGTGGATCAATGCTGTGTTCTGATACTTGGCACCAAACTGTTCAGTTATCAGTGAAACATTCTGAAGGACAGCACATCAGCAGTATTAACTATTTAAAAGATAATCAACGACTCTTCCCAGCAACCACAGCATTAACAGGAAAGGCATATTCCTTCATCCAATATTTTCCTGAAACACTGATTATGCAAGCTACAATTTGAGTTGTTACGAGTGGCTTATGAGTACCACCCCAGCGAGCGCTGAATGCAGACCGCAGCTTTCGCAGGCAGAGCGAACACACTCGGGAGCGGGAGCGAAAGCCGAAGTCAGAAGCAGAGGGGCTGTGCGAGGGCGGCAGGCTCAGCTTGCGGGAGCCACCTCGGACACAAGCTGCTCCGCGTTCTGGCCCTGTCACTTTCCCGGGAACGCTGCGAACGCACCTCCCGGGGCACAGGCGCGGGGCCGGGCGCAGCAGCCGAGCCCTCAGCGCCGGGGTCGCCGGGCTGTCGCGATACGCGCCAGGGGCCGGCAGACGCCACGCTTCAAAATGAAACAAAAACAGGGACAAGAAACCCACCCGGGGAGAGCGGGCAGCGCG
>Ga0181612_136118_pt1 | contig 19439 bp, 8 predicted proteins | sample HoacroProtozoa21_FD_119630 | JGI IMG/M metagenome (GOLD analysis project Ga0181612, IMG submission 119630) | Hoatzin crop microbial communities from Cojedes, Venezuel. Combined Assembly of Gp0051906, Gp0051904, Gp0051908 | reverse complement strand
TGCGTCAGGGGAGGTTTAGATTAGATATTAGGAAAAATGTCTTCCCTGAAAAAGTGGTCAGGCATTGGAACAGGCTGCCCAGGGAGGTGGTTGAATCCCTATCCCTGGAGATATTTAAAAGATGTGTAGATGCAGAGCTTAGGGGCATGGTTTAGTGGTGGAGTTGACAGTGTTAGGTTGATGGTTGGATTCGATGAGCTTGAAGGCCTCCTTCAACATAGACGATTCTACGATTCTAACTATAGATCTCATTTGCATGAGCTCCAGCAATTTTTCAATGGCTTCATGCTTCTGAGAAGCAACACATCAGCTAGTGTGTCTAGCATATTTAGTTACTTTCATGCTTGTCACCAATTCTTGGTTAAATTTTTGTTTGTTACTAGTTCTTTCCACATACCTGTTCCTGCTAGGGAGTATAATACTCATACATACAAAGTGGCCAGCCATATTCTTCCCTGCAGAAAGGCCATTTTCTCCTGGGAGATATGCATACATCTTTTCTATCTTTGGACATCCCGACATACCATATGAATGTTGCCATCTCGGTGAGGTCTCTCTGGTTACAGTTGTGTCTCAGTGCAGCCCTGTTGTTCTGCACCTCTCCTCCTACTGGTGAGACGCTGGCAGCTGCCAGCTCCCTCAGTGCAAGCCATCCCTTTTCCTGGCCTCGTCTGTCAGGAAAATATAGGCCACAGTCCTGCAAATGTAGTCCAGTGCCTGGGTTGAGACATCATGGTCAGTGTGTTAATGGGTCTGGCCTTGAGAGCTGGCAGATTAAAGAAAATCTGACCTGAAAAATAGCTCTGCTAGTGAAGAGTATCTTCAGTGTCCTGTATTTTTTTGTACACTGCAGTCCCTGTGTACGCCCCCTGTACACCCACCTTCAAATTTCCTATTGAAATTATCGCCACGTGCTCTCCCCTGTTCACTAGCTACGAATGTTTATTTAGGCTGCTGTTTTTTCGAGCTGTCTGCCTGCCTAGCTAAGCCCTACTTCCTTCAAGAATGAGAGAGTTCTTTCTGCGCACAGAACTCAGACTCATCATAACTATCACATGAGAATATTACAGACTGAATAAACTGCAGATTGCATCCTGCCAATGAAGGAATTTATCAGCAAAATTTGCTTTAAAAATAGAGTTACTCCAGGCTCTAAAGTTTATTCTGAAAATAGCTGGATTGCTAAAGCAGAAGAATGACATGAGAGCTGTTACTTAAATGGCATCCTCTGGCTTTTTGTGCAGGCTTCAGGGCCAGTAATGGGTGAGCTCTAATAACTCTTTTCCCAGAAAGCCAGCTAAATAAGCCAGGTTAATTAAAGAAAAGGAAAAAGAAACAGGCTGTACCTAGCACACTGAAATTGCCAATTTCAACTGTTCTGGACTTTTGGGCACATAAAATCTTTTTTTTTTTTTTTTTTAAATGTTTTTTCTTCTAAACCCTGCCTAATCTTGCTTTTATGCAGAAGGCTGAAATGTCTGACGAGACTTCAGTCTCTTGAGTAAAATGTATGTTAATATATTCCATAGACGACTTAGTGGGAACCAGATCTTGTATTTTTTTAGTCTTCTAGAATACATGCATTAGTGTGAAGTGAGCCGTATTTAAATATTGTTAAGACTCTGAGAGAAAAGTCAGAAAATATGAAACTGATGTTTTGTCATGCAGCTATGACTGTTCTTCTTTCTCCACAAAGTCATAAAGTGAGCACTCAGAGCCAGATGTTATAACGTTCAATTGCGATTGCGTTCAGTGGAGGTTCCCAAAGTAATTGCATGGTAGCATTGCCTTGTTATTGTCAAACATAGATTTGAGTCTGCTACAGATTGGTGGTTTATATTCTGTAAATTCAAGACATGGGATTTACGGTTTTCTGTTCGTAAAGGATAGCTGGGGAATTATCTTTGGCAGCGTAATATTTTTCTGTGTAAGATCACTAGGTTAGGCCAAACTCAAACCTTGTGATGCTGAGAGACACAATTAAACTCCCAGTTTTGCATTGGTCATTACATCCCTAGCACAGAAGAATGTGCAGTTTTCTTGTACTGCTTCATCCCCCTCCCTTGGTGAATCTGCCATAGATTCTGCATCACCCCTGCACATGGCACCCTCTGGTAGACTTACAGATGACAATATAATCTGTTTCATTTTACATGTTTGCCCACAATGGAGGTATTAGCACAACTGTAATACAAATAAAAATAAACGTTATAGCACCTTTGCACAACTAGATGCAGCATACTTAACATAACGAGGATTTTCAGTCACAAAAGAGCTTGTCCTGACAGCTACCAGAGATGAAGAAAAAACACCTAAAACCAAACCTGTAGGGGGACCTACAGATGAAAGATTAAGCTACAAATGGAGATTTCGTCTTCCATTTATTATGGGCCAGAGGCTGTCCAAGTGAGGTCCTCATTTCTCCTAGCACAGACAAGAAAACAGAGCACCAGACAAATTGTCTCGTCCTCAGAAATTTTCTGCATGAGGTCAATACAGGCCCTACATAAACAGCAAGTGCTCCAGCACGCTATATGCACAGACCACGTTGCAAGGAACCTGGTACTCTTTATGAAACTCCAGGGTTTCACATCTAGGGTTCAGAGGAATCATTCTTCATAGATTTCAAATTCAAGTCTGTAAGGCACATATGCGAAAGTGCATTTTGTTTCCATTTCTCTTTGCTTTGATGAAAGGAAAAGAAGCTGACAATATCATATACAATATACAGCAGAATACAGTGTCTTTTGCAAATATTGCATAATTAAGGGTTAATTGCACTACTCTTTTCTTACATTTCTTAATAACATGCTTTGGGGATAGTGGAGAATTTCCACTGAACATCAGACATTGTCTAGTGTTCACTTTACAATCATGTGCCATTTCATCTGTCAGAAAATAAAACGATCCTTGTAGTTTTCTTGTTATTGCATGATCTTTATAATGAAAATTACAAGGCTACTTATTACTGAGCAAATACAGTGCTCTTTGAGAAATATTTGTCCTTTAGAAGATGAAAAGGAGGAGGCTGGTGGTAGTTTTCTTTGTTCTTCCTATTTGTTTGCTAATGTGATCTTTTGTTCCTCAGTTTCAACTTTCAGATAAAAGCTTTTAGTTGTTCATTTTCATGTGTTAGTTTCTGATTATCAGATTTTTATCCATTTTGTTTTCTTCCCTCATACCTCACACCGCAGCTTGGCTGCCATGTCCTTAACTCCTTGGATACTACGCAAGTCATTTTGCAGCCTTGTACAGCGACTACGTGCTGGCAGAACGTGTCAAAGCAGAGTGGTAGGGTGATCCTGGGGCGGCAGTGAGGCCGGCCGTGCCGTGCCGTGCCCTGCCCATGGGACATGCCATGCAGGGTCAGCCATTGCCCTGTGATTGCCAGGAAAGTCCCAGTGCCGGGGCAGGCTGAGGTGGAGCCAGGAGGGCAAGTCAGGTTAATGGAGTACGCGGCCATGACCCAGAGCTGGCTGCAGTGCTGCTGCAGCGGTGCTTGGGTGCTCAGATGGTGTCACAAACCCATTCAGTTTACAGAGCTGGCTGTCAGAGTGACGCTGCAGGTATTTTTGAGCATGCTTTCCAATAAGGCTTCTTAAGAAGCAGGGGTGGCATCGTTTGGAGTGTGCAAGGGCAAAAGCAGGCATGGTGGCACTGACCTCTCATCGGCTGCTGCCTCATTTATTTCGCATCCTGTTTGGAAGGTTCATGGGAAATATCACCTGAGCACTAAGTCATAGTCAAAAGGGCAATTAAGATCTCAGTAATTATTAGAAATTACAAAATGTTGTTTCTCTGTGGTAAATTGAGAGCGCACCCTGCTCTGCACATACCAAGTGCAGTATTGTTTATTGCGTCTGAAAAAGAAAGTTTTAACTCTTGATTAAATATAGGGCAGCAAAGATGGCCAGAGGTATGGAATAGTTTGTGTGTGATGAGATGCTGATTTTTGTGTTCTGACAAGAGGCATCTAGATCAACATGTGAAGGAGTTTTCTAAAAATAATGAGAGGAATGGAAAAGATTAACAGGGATTTACCCATTCTTATTATGTGAGAGCTGGGGATAGCCATAGAACTACAAGGCAGCAGGTGTAAAGCAAACTGAGGAAGCTCACACACTGCAAATTAAAATTGTGGAACTTACTGCCTAAGGACATTGGAGAGACCAAAAGTACTCGGGGTTCCCAAAGTGACTAGATACATTAATGGAGAATTCCCCAGGCTGGCTAGGGAAGCAGGTGATCTGGTTGCATTCTCTATTGTAGAATGTCACTAAACTGCAGTCTGCAGATAAGGATGGTATGCAGAGGTATTTAACTCTTTTCTTGTTTCTTATACTTTTCTCATAGTATCTGTTATTGGCCTGTGCCAGAGACAGGATACTGAGAGAGATAGATTTTTTGTTAGGTTCAGTACATTTGTTTGTCTATAGTACTATTGCTAGCTCCAGCTTCTCCCAAACCAAAAATATATTTTCTTTCCAGAAGGAGGATGAAGGAGAGGAAAGAGGGAGCTGGATGATTTCTACCTTTTGTGCATTGTGGAGCTCAGCATCGTATCTGTGTCACAAGTGTGTGTTACGTCCAGCCAGTATTGTGGAGGGCAGAGTTCAGCCCAGTCCTTTTTTGCTCTTGCTGACCTCTCAAAGATTATTTTTCTCAGATTTTTCTAGCAGACAGTAATTCTGAGAGCAATGGTTCTACAATATTGTCAAGCCTATTATTTTGTGGCCGATACAGATGGATTACCGAGACCTAACTCTGAAGGTTGTTAGCTTTTCAACTGTTTGGATGGAGGATTGGCTCAGCTGTGGAAAAAAATGTGGGCAATTATTTCTAACACTGGGTTTCTTCTTTATCTAATGTGTAATTTTCTGAAATAATGCTGTGTCTTTTATCAAGAAATAGAGGCTAGCTGGCTTGGAAAATTTAAGATAAGGAGTCTCTGAGGCAGGAGTTATTGGTTGTGGTAGACTGGTACAAATTAGAACAGTGCTCAGAAGAATTGTTTGCTGTACTGTGTACCTGCCACTTATTTCTGCCACTTCCATCATCTTTTCCTTTGTCTCTATTTATTTATCTGTTTAATATTGAGATAGTCATTGACATTAGGTTACTTTCCTGCATGAGACTTTCTGAACAACAAAGACACAAAACGTTAGCCTGAAACATAAAAATGTCACAGCCCTGTTAGATTATGCACAGTCTGTCTTTAAATGTTAGCATTAACCTTCAGTTCAGTTGGATCTGTAGATACAAGACTGAAAAAATGCAAACTGACACTGTGGTGTATTCTTTTATTTCAAATATTTATGTTTGTCTTCAGGTCATATTTTCCAGGTACAGAAAGAAGTTAGGAAACTATTATTAGAGTTGTTGGAGACTCAGCTGATTAAGCACCTGTCACCTGAATCAGTTTTATATCACAACTCTTCTAATTCAGTGGCCATTGCAAAAAAAGTATCATTGTACCTTTCACATGTTTGTTTCCTTGATTTGTTATTGTCCCAGTGAAGGAGGGATATAGTCCTAAAGATCTCAAGTGTGCTGTGTTCCCGCAACCCACTCTCCATCAAATTCCAAAAGTAACAAAAAAATAAAAATAAAACTAGATAATGCTCCACAACCTTCAAAGGAGAACAATAAATATATAGAAAGGGGAAAAGAGAGAGAGAGAGAGAGAAAGGAGATGTGCATACACATGCCAAAGAATTTGTTGCAGCAAAGTTAGCTTTTGCATTCGATGCCACAGACTGCTTGATGGCAGCCACACTGTTGACTCTTTTGTAATGACTGCAACAGGTGGGAGGAGAATTAAAAAAAAATGGGTGAGAAACCTATGAATGTAGCACCCATTCGTGCTACATTCATGCAACCCCTGCAATGGGTTGCCGCGTGAATGTTGCATCCACACATCACAGATTAGGCAAGGCTTACCTCTGGGCCTAACCTGTAAGGCACGGGAAAAGCTCTCTGAATGGAAAGGCACAGTTAGCTGTGGAAACAGAGGTAGGAAAATGATCAGTGACAGCAATCTGTAGCCAAGCATCAAAAATCCTGCTTTGCTCTTTTTTTTCATCTCCCCTGTTTCCCGCAATTGAAATCCATCAAACTGCAATAGGATTTCTGCTGGCCAGTTTGTGTCTTGTAAATTGACAAAAGAGGGGAGAATCACTTTGCCCAGAATCCCTGCTAAATTGCATGAAAACAGGATTTATGCTGCATGTAAACTGTGTAAATCCAGTCAGCTTTTAAGTGAAAACCAATTTTGTAGTGTGTAAGTATCATTGATTTGTTAATCTGACTTTTTTTTTAAACAACCTGATGTGGATTAGTCAGTTCTTGTTGTATGTCTCCTACAAGTCATTTGAGTGCTGGATAGCTTGGTGAGTAAAGCACTGGAAATTAACCTTTGAGGCCCCTGCCTATAAATAAATTATTGATCCTTAAAAAAGAGTCAGATGATCTTATTAGATATAGTTTTCTGCAGCCTGAGTCTAAATCCTGCCATACAGAATCATTTATCATAACTGACGATCTTTTTCCTGAAGCAGACAGGAGCTAAGCTCCAATAAAAAGCAGATTCTGCAGAACTTGGTACAGAAGAGCAGTATGAAGAATTTCCAACCAATCTGATGCTTAAGGGATGTTTTGTTTCGCCTTCAAGTAATTCCAAGGGCTTTTAGCTTTTGTGTATGCTTTTATAGCAGTATATCCAATAATTCTCAGGAAAAAAAGTGTCTCTGAAATTTCATGCATGATGGTATTCTGGAGCCAAACAAAAGTAGAAGGAATGAATTTCTGATCCATGACATAACAGGCACAAGTGGAAAATACATAGCACGCAATGTAATATTGAAAGGCAGAAGTGATAGAGAGTTCAGTACTTAACATATAAATGACTGCTTAGAAGTGCTCTACAGAAAAAATAGTTAACAAGATGTCAAAAGGCAACTGTGCACGCAGTGAGACCTGGTGTTATTTTTACAGCTGCAACTCAGTGATCTACTGAAATGAAGCAAAGTCAAGTGACCATTTTAATGACGTGAGAAAAAATAGCTGAACCTTATGGTTAGTTTCAATAACTTGAATTTCCATTTTGCAAAAGGAAAGAAAAAACAGAGGAGATTCATGCCTGGGCTCTGTCTCTCTGTTGCTGGGGAAGAGGGTGTGGGAGGGAGAGGGGATTGCTGGGGGACACCAGTTCTGACTTGTCTTTTCAGCCTGCTTAAGTGTTGGCATCAAGGTCAGAGACATTCCAGTCCTGATTTCTAGTGTCTGCATCAGCATTCATAGTGCCAAGCTACGCGACTCTAGGATCCCACTAGGTATAAATGTTCAAATAGACTTTTTTTTTCCTGATTGGAAGTGATTGATACACCAATACCTGTACCCAAGGCGGGGGGAAGTGTGAAACGTGCACTCCCCGCAAATCCTCTGCAGTTGGACTCTGTACCCTGTGGGGTTTCATATATGCAGTTAGGAAGGCTGGAGATTTGCTCCTGTACCTGTCTGTTCTGGCTTCAGGCTCACAGCTTAGAAGCACTGCGCTGTTGAAAGCATACAGGAAAAAAGTGTAGCTGAGGGAAAAAATGAGCATGCTTTAGATATGGGAAGTAATTCAAATATTAGGAGAAATAGTGTCATATAGAGTGTCTAATTTAATCAAGATATTTTGGACTTGTGATATTGGAGTTATTTTGAGTCGAAAAAAAAAACATTAGACAAGACCAACTAATTACAAGGCATAGCATATCTCTGTATAAGGTGGTAAAGCTAAAAGATGTATGCTGTTGCTCTGGATTAACTCAGGAGTTATTTGTGGCCATGTAAGTAAAGACTAGAAGGAGTATCCTCTAGCATGGTGCAGCAGCTGTTCCATACTAAATTGCTAGCATAATCTCATGAAATTGCTTGCACTAATTCACTTCAGTGTACCGATGAGTCTGATGGCATAATGCTGAGCTGTGGGGGTTCTCTCCTGCCCTGTATATGGTAAAGCATATCCATTTCCCCCTGCATTCCTACTCCAGTGCAGCCACTGAGCTTGGGATAAATTGTGACAGCGTTGGAAATTTATGACCACAGTGCAAGTGCAGTAATCCTCTCTGACCCACTGAAAGGGCCTGTTCACCTAGCAAGGGCTGTGTTTTCTCTTTTATGCACAAGGGACAAAACTGAGTCAATTCGTATATCATCATGATGACTAACCAGAGCAGAATATTCTTCAATATTTTGCAGAAATCTGTGGATATTTAAAAATATATATTCTTCCACCAGGTAGAAATTGCTCAGTATTCCTTCACTGGTACTACTGTACCAGTTTTATCCCTCCTGATTGAAGTGCTTATCCCTCTTGGTTAAGAAAAAACCCCACACTGGGCTGGACTTCAGCTGCACAGTAAAAATAGTTTGTTATTCTCAATATTATTTTTGGAGTGTGGCAGAAAGAGCTGGATGTTAAAGTGTTTTGTTTATTTCATAGGCAAATAATAAGCCATGTCCCATAAAAATGGATAGACCATCTTTGATGTTCCTTGACAGATCCAAAGCAAAGCATTCTTTATGAGAAAACACTGCATTGCTAATAAAGTGATCCCAACAGCCAAGCTTGTGCTGCTAATTTGTTTCCATGGAGTGATATTATAATTCTGACATACTGAAAAATCGCCTCGCAGAGACTCGTATTGCATTTGTTGCTGAGTGCATCTTTGATATAACGTTTGTTATGGTAGTGCTTGGGGTGTCTTCAGAGGAGTAATAGTCTAAATGAACCTGGCTGCATTATCCCTTTAATATAGAGTAGAATTTTGCATTAAATTTTCAGCTTATTTCAAATGTGTTTCGCCAGCTATTTATTGCGAGTGGTCTGTTCAAGAACACGGCCAGTATATCAATATAAAATCAGAAAAATGCTTAACTGTCTATGTTTGGGGGACCTCTCGGGTCGTGCCAATTCTTTTGTGTTAGATGAACAGACAGCATGAACTCTTGTATTTATGCCTGGCTGTCAGGTGATTTTTTTAGTAGAAACACGAATCACTTTTTGTAATACAGGATTAGCCTGTCTCGCACAAAGTTATTAGAATTAGACCTGACTAGAGAGTGGCTTAATTTCTTTTTCTTCGGTATTTAACTTTAGTTTTCATCCCACACCACCTTTTACACTCCCAGGAACACTCTGCCTCTTACGTTAGAGTAAATATTGAAGAACACATGTATTATTTGTCTGGTTTTGCAGAGACAAAAAATGAGAGCGGTATATAGTCCCCCCTCTGTGGGCTTCTGAGCTCTCAGCAAGATGTAAAAATATTGTCCTATGATGTGCCATTAGACCTCAAGACTGGAAGGACAGTTTGTATTGAACACAGGCATTTTTCGTAATTATGTTGCCTGCAGGGTTACCACCTGCCCTAATTTGATCTGATTAAGGTGAAATGCAAAACCATCCTCATTTCACAAGTGGAAATTTGCCATGTTCCCTCACAGAGAGCAATAAGATATGCATACGTGTATTGCTGCTGCAGAGAAAGAAAAATATTAAAATTAGGTAACAATTAAGATTTCAACTCCATTACGAGAGTGCAGGTCACTTTTAGACAATTGCTTTATTCTTTAGTGTTCTGGAACTGGTTTTCTGTCATAAAATCCCCATGAAAAAGAGAAAATCACAGCCATTCATCCAAATATGTCTGTACTATTCTGTGAGACATAATATATTCCATGGCTTTTTAAAATTCTCTTTTGGTTGGATGAGTTTATTGTCCATGAACATTTATTTTTAGAGTAGTCTGGGCTTGCCTTGTATTCTGAGTCATTTATGTAGCAATTTAAATATTTGTCTAAGCTCTCAGTGAAAGGCTCATATTGAAGTCTTATAAATACTGAACAGATTAAAGGAACAGCATTTTTTTATATACTGTTAATACAGAATGACATCATATCCCGGGAAAAAAATAAATGCAAAAGTAGAAAGAAAAGAACTGCCGTTTCTAGGTCACTGAATATTGTTTGGATTTCTCCTTTCTCCAGTAGTAATTTTGTGCATGCTTATGCATGTGTGAGTGAGAGAGCAAGACCTACATGTGTGCATCAGTTTTTCTGACAGATTTTTTTTTGAGTTTGGCATATTGATTTTACTGTACTGTGGACAGAAAATAACATTTTAAAATTGCATTTTAATATACCTGACCACTAGTTTTGTAATTAAAGAGATGGAAAGCACCTGGCCACATCTTTCTTGATGGTACAGTGGCTTATTCTACATTTCATACTCTGTGCAATAAGCTCACTTTATAAAATACAAGTGAGATGGAAATTTATTGCAACATGAATTGCTGTAACTATTCCTTATGTCTGTCATTCCCAAAATTACAGGAGATGAGTTTCTTTAATTCAACTTTTAAGGGGAAAAAGAAGAAATATTTACTCTCCAAAGCTGTTTCTCAGCACTTCAGCTTTACGTTCTGTTATCAAGCCATCAACTGGAAAATGGCTGTGTGAACTTTGGTTTTATTCCAGCTTAGAAACCTTTTGGCGTTTCCTGTGTTGCACCTGTTTAATTCAGACATTCAGAAATTACAATCTTTAAAAGACTTGCCCTTCAGTAACTGGTGAATTAAGTTCTTCCAGAGTTATTTTTGCCTTGTGTTGACTTTTATTCAGGGATTTTTCCCTGAGATGACAATCTCCTCTCTTATAGTCTTCACCACATGCTGAAAGCTCCTGACCTCTCACTTGCCTTCTCAAAGGTACTGATCATCATCAAAGGCCAGTGCCAGCATGAAGGTGGGAATCTGAGAGAACTGAGTTTGCTTTAGAGGTTTCAACTACTTTTTGAATAAAAGATGAGAAAACCTTTCATGAATTGAGCTCATTGAGCTAAAAACCTAGTATACTGAGAGTGAAGAGCTCCGTTCAGCCCAGACCCCTGCAATGAGATTTTTCACTACCAAGGGTTATACGGTGGAAGGCATTGAGTCTTCCAACAGAAGTTTAGAGCACCTCTGTCATATCTCAATTTAAAAAAAAAAAATCAGCTGGGGATGTTAGGAGCCTTAGACTTGCTGATTTTCTGACTCTTTGATGTTATGAAGAAACCATAGGAGCAACATCTGCTAATTAAGAAGCATAAAAAAAAATGTTGTTTCTGTAAGATTTACTTTAATTTGACAAAAATCAGTACTTGCATGGAAAGAAGGGAGTCTTTTTATTTCTGCTTGTGGAGCTGCTGCATTTGAGCAGTAAAGTCGTAGTTCCATTTCTTATTACAGATGGACAGCATGGATTTTGTTTTGTTGCATGAGTTTAGTATTCGCTGACTGTACTGAGAATTGCATGGGTGAATTTACACCTACAATTTAAACTGGATTATCGAGCAACCAGATGGTACAGACTATTAGTCAAATATGTTTGCAGTATTGCATGGTTGCCCTGAAGTCTTAGTCTCTTGGGCAATACTGAATTTTTTTTTTTTGAAAATTTCCCCCCTCTGATAGACTCTTTCAACAGTTCATTACATACACAGAACAGCATACACAGAAAACTGCCTAAAACAACAAGCAGTGGCATGCTGGCATCATGCAGCTCAGTACAATTCAGGGTTGGAATGCTCATGTGAGTAAACAGTACTTGTTCAAGTCTATTTTAAATACTGTTTTAAATATGTAAAAAGCAAGCAAGGAAGCAGGTTCCAAACTGAAATGGCAGGTCAATATTCCTGCTGATATTTTCTGTTGTTAAGATTAAAAGAAAGACCCTAGTAGAAAATGGCTGAGGTGGTTCATTATTTCTAGTCATTTGGCTTTAAAGCATCATTAAAAAAAAAACACACTTGAGTAGCAGCACAGAGAAGGCCAGAGTTGTGTGCAGCGTGAGAAAGCCAGGCCATCAGAATTTTCTCTAATCTGAGATGCTCTATTCGCTGCCAGTGGTCAAACTTTATGTGATGCTTTCCCAACTCTGTTGCAGTCCCTTTGCAGAATTTTTGCACAAGTACTTCATGAGAGCAAAAACACCTTTTGTGTCTTTGGATGATTTTGCAATGAAGTGCATACAAACAAAAATGTAACCCATTCAGCTGGGCAACTAACATCTCTGGTAACTGGTCAGAACAGGACGAGTATTGTGTCCTGACAATCAAGCTTTCATGAAAATTTCTTGCATATTCGCTTCAGCAGCCTTTTTGATAGCAAAAATATATATAGATGTTTTTACAGACTTAAGCTGTCAGAAGTCAATTAAGAAAAAGAAAATTAACATTATACTGTTTGACAGGGGTATTAATCAGGAGAAAATGGTATTTAAATTCTGATTTTTTTAAAAAAAAGCAAATAGATTTTTATTGCAAATTAAGCTTTGAAAAAGGGGCATTTAAATATATCCTTTACTGGCACACAGTCTTTTTAACAAAGTATTACATTTTGTGTACATAGCCAATGTTTTGCTAGTATGAATACGTGTAAGCACCATTGACTTAATTGTTGCTATGCTAGTTTGATTGAGCTGAAGAACTGCCCCACCATTTGTAGTTTTAGAGAGACTTTTAAAGACTTAGGAAAGACCTTCACTGTGGTGACCTCTGGGTACATAAACCACGTGCAAGTATTGCTTGTTGTGCTCTCTGGTTTAGCATTGTTCAACTTCAGAGCTGAGCTTTGCAGTCTCAGTACATGCCTGATGACTTTGAAAGGACAGAATTCAATACTTCTTGCTTTGGATAATATCTCTTTTTATATGTTTTTTCCAAATGAATTTATATTATTGAAACACTCTAATATGTCTGTTTTCGGGCATATATTTCTTTTACATTGGTATCTACTAGTCTAGATTACTGTACAGAAAAATGACATGTGGAAACTGATGTCATCAAAATGGCCTGAGTACAAGTGAAGAACCCCATGTAATTTTTTACTTTACTATTATGGTTTTACTGGATATGTTTTTTCTTACATCAGTTGTAAGATGGCCAGTACAAGATATTCAGGTACTAAAGCGCTGTCTCCCAATTTGTAAATGTATTGCTGACTGCAGTCAACAGTGTATTTACAAAAAAAAAAAATCATCAGATGTTTTAGTGTGTCCAACAGGCTGAATGCCACTTGAAATAGAACTATAGCTAAGACATACTGTACTTGCTGAGAAAAGTTCTGATACCTATAGGTAAGACAAGGGAATAATCACTGTGTATCTGTTGAGCAAAAGTGACTTGGTTCTTGGGGAAAAATGTTCCATGACTGAACCTACCCCGATCACAATAGATCATCAAAATAGATATTGCAAGCAGAAGTATGAGTTAATGAGTTGGAGAATTTCAGTTTGCAAATGTGACTCGAATGCATGATCAACATTGAGAATTCAGAAGATAAATAAATAAGGCCTAAATCAATATGTAAACCTAGTGATTACAAGCTGATTTCATGAGTGTTTTGAGTCTGATGTGTAATTTTATGATTAATGGTGGTTAGCAATCATTGATATTCCAGATAAAGTTGTGTGCCCAGGTGAATCCTCTGCATTTTAAGACCTGCAGATGCAAGGACTGTGACTTGAGAAGAAAAATTATTCACGGAACAGTTTTATCACCTTTCTTTCTTTAAAAATCTTTCTTATACAAAGGATGATATCTGTAAGCACAGTGTAGGTCTACAAATTATTGAAGTTTTAAGTTTGGTTACATTAGAAAATTATCTAGGTAACAACAGAGGAAAAAACCTCAATAAGGTATAAAAATACTAAAGATTTGCATCAATTTTATATTTCTTACATCTTGCTCTGCCTTCACAGTTAGCAAAAATCGAGAACATATGAAACACATGGGTTTGAATGTGAGTTGAAAGAGGGAGCTAATAAACAATTTAGCTGCCATTTAATCAGTCTGCAGATGTCCACAATCCTGAGTTTTGGCTTCTGGTTAAAGGCAATTGTCCATACTTTTGCATTTCCTTTAAACACTCTTACGTGCAATTGTTATTGATTTATTTGATATTCCTGTGGTTTGGTTTATGTCTGTGGAAATTTCATGTATGCCTGTACTTTTTCAAGTTAGAATTGGGAAGAGGCAAATGGAAAGTTTCAGTAATTTTTGAGACCATTGATTATAAAGTTTTCTGTACTACAGAGGGCATAAAAACCAATCCTCAAACCATTCTACACAAAATAGCAGAGATCTATGAAGTGCAGATTGTTTATTTCATGTGGCATGTGCTAGGGGCACATCAAAGACTTAGAAAATACATTTTCCTTGTAACCTTTGCTGTGCGCATTTTGCCAGTAAACCCAATGGGTGCTGCACTTAACTTGCAATAATTTTCAAGTCACCATAGGTGTTTGCATATACATGAGTTTCTTGATGGATGTATGGGTGTTTTTGTGGGTGATATGACAAACACTTCTTAATGCTTTTCAGCAGAATAAGTATTTTTTAATTTTTTTTATTTATGGAATGGTTATTTGTCTGTAGCTTTTGTCTCTAGTCACAGTGCAGGAATTTAACATCAAGACTGTTTCAAAACTCCCAGATATTCGGTAAAAATGGATCACAGTGTCGGAGCATGTTTCACAACGGTCCACTTAGAGAACAGAAGAAATTGAAGTAGAAATAGGAAATATCAGAAATACATCCAGAAATATCCAAAAAGAAAGAAAGACTTTTTGATCGTACTTCTTTTTTTGTTTTCCTTGTTTCTTCATTTCCATTTTTTCCTCAAATTATTTTTGACAACAATAATTTCCATTGTTTCCTTAAATTATTAGTTCTGCAATGTGAAGATCCGAAAGGACTTCTTACAGACAGCAGACTGTTAATATGTGTCAGTATAATTCAATATTGCATGTATTTGACATTTCTGAACTTGTTGTTGGAAAGCATCGTGCCAACAGTGACAAGGTTTTTAAGTGCTCTCTCCTCCTTTGCTAGTAACTTCAGGACCTCTTGTATAATCAGCTTGCAAGATCCAGTGAAAGTCTGGACTATAAAAAGATTGAAAACTAGATTGGGCAAATCTCTGAAAAATAGGCTATACAAAATACTGTATTGGGAAGAGGATGCAGCAGTGGACAACTAGTAACACTTAAAATAACCGTATATGTGTTTGTATATATGTCTATATATATCTTCATACTTTTACACTTTTTTTTACAAAGATCCTTGGTTCTAAAGTGTTTATAGTCTCTAACATGGAAGAAAGAGAGGATGCGTGTGAGGAGTTCATGTAAGGGAGATTATATAAATTTTGCATGAGGGCAGAATGGGATAGATTTCTGGGAGAAAGAGGCATTCAGGAAATAGGATTTCAAGGAGAATAGAAAGAGAAAAAGTTCTTGCTAGACAAGAAAAAGGAAACTTTCCCATCTTAAGGGATTTAGCGAATAATAAATTGGAAAGGATAAGAAGGAAGAAAGAAATGATTGGTTGAAGAAGAAGCTGCAAAGACTGCAAAAAGCAGAGAAAAGCAGGAAGCAGTTCAGTTGGTGTTACAAAGCTAACGTCTGTCAAAGATTAACACACAGTATTACATGAATTCATAATTATCCTCTACACTTAGAAATTCCTATAGCAGTGTACAATCAATGCAGATATTTTCAGGGAAAATTGCATGCAGAAAAAAATTAATAATTACATAAGAACTTCAGGGTAAGAGAGAGGAACCATGTTTTATGCAGTGAGTTCTGATGTGAAACAGAGAAGTCAACTGCTCTGGACTAAAAGTCAGGCCTCAGGTCGACAAGTTATTGAGACAGAGTGGATACATTCAGGGTTTGGATGAGCTTGAAGATGGAGATGTAAATCCAGTTAAAGTGGACAGAAGAATGCTGCATAGCAGTGATTCTGTTCTGGAAGTAGTAAGGACAACTTTAAATGCATTGAGAGCAAGAAACAGAATAAACAGTGAGAGCCTAAGTGTGGGGGAAATGAGGAGAGAAAGTTAAAGGTGATACAGGGGCTGAGATCCTAGAAGTTGAGGAGAATAAAAACCCATTAAGAAAGAATCACTGAAAGCTAAAACACACATTCAAATATGTGACTATCCTTGTGTACGAGATGAGGGAAGAGATGGGTGGAAAGAAGCCTGTAAGAATATCATGGGTTTTATTAAATGGGAGGAAATAGTAGTATTTAAGAAGAGACAAGCCATTGATAGATAATTCTTACCACATACTTAAACTTTGGCCGCCTGAAACACTGGCTACCTGTAAAAGGGTTTGCTGATGAAGTTGTGTTGATGGTGCATTCTCCACCTGTACCTCCTCTGAATGGAGATACAGCATTTACCAGCAAGAAGCTTATTTGAATATCATTTAAATCCGTTCCCTAAGTAGAAAAAGTTATGCCAGTAGAAGACTTTTACTAGTATCATTGTGTCTATAGTAGGGTTTTTGTCTTCTTTAGTTATGTTGCTTGCAAGTATAAAGGCTTTCCCTTTGTACCCATCCCGAAGACAGCCGTGCCAACGGAAGTTGTGAGTGTAGGCCATGCCTCATTGGCTTTGAGTAAAGCCACAGCGCTGATGGAAATTTCCTGGCAACTGTCTCCCAGTTCATTTGCATCCTTTTAATGGCAGACATTAAGAGTGAGAGGTAGCTATTCGTAGTTACATCAGCAGAAAAGCAGGTTGATAAAAATCTTAGTTCCTCCCATGTTCTGGGGAGAACTATGCTCTTCGTTCCTTTTAAACATTAGTCTCTGTTCACAAGCAGATGCTTCAGTTTATGGCAAGAAGAATAAAGCCCAGGTTGCTTTCACAGTGTGTACTTTTACCCCTTGCCAGAAATGAATCTAGTAGCATACAAAAGTGAGTAGCAGCCTCGGGTTTCATCACCGGGAATGTAATCACAGTCTGAATAGGTCAGTAAAGTACATGGCGTCTAGCAAGACGTATTTTTTCTTACTGACTGGTACAGATGTGAAAGTCTGTAGTGACTGAATGTTAATCTGATTGCAAAGTTCTGGCACATCGTTCCCCTGCCTGCATAGGTGGTTTGTGTATTACACCTGTGCGTGACAAGTACCTGTTTGTGAAATGGGTTATATTTGGGACAGCCAAAATTAAAGTGATCTGTGGAGCCTATGAAATCTTTCAGGGAATCCGGGAAAGCCTGTAATACTCTTAGAAATGAATGTGTGAATCAGAATTCAGCTTTGGGCAGCTCCAAGGTTTTGATGTGGCATCCTCTTTTAACAGGCTTTTTGGCTTACACTAAGGGGATGGTGGTATCTAGCAGGCAGTGCTGCCCTTTTCGTCTTGCTTTTGTTTGTAGTCCTTCAGGGAAAGGGCTAAAATATTCGGAATATAACCTTTCTAGGCGTTCTTGGTAGCATGCTTGGCAATGTGGAAGGATTATTTTATAGATGGTTTTCAGCATCCTGGTGCCCACAGAACAGTGGCTAATCTTTCTAATCTTCTTTTCTAAGGTAATCTGTATATTCTATCCTCTCTGCATCTATGTATCTTTTGCTGAAAGATGTGCTGACAGGAAGCTCTAAAATGCCTATTTTTGTTTCTTGCCAACAGCTGGCTGCCCGGACTCCTTGATTAAAGAGCTTCATCACTTCAGGATTCTGGGAGAAGAACAGGTGAGATAGCGTCTCAAAGGCAGCATCTTAATGTCATGAAAGATAGACACTAATGAGACAGTTTTGTCTCTCTCCAAGGAGGCAGAGTGTATCTCATGACCCCCAATGACCTGAAATGTGGGGGAAAAAACCACACAGGAGAGATATGTGAGATTTTTTTTTTTCATTCTGTCCATCAGTCTTGACAGGTTATTAATTGGTACATCTGCTATCTGCCACAGCTTTCCAGCTTTCGACTCCAGCAGTAAACAGGCTCTCTATAACATCAGATAGACAATCTGACTGAGGGTCTGATACTTACAGCTACTGATGATACTAACCATCTCTTTTTGTGGCCTTTTTTCTCCTTTAAAAGTGTGTTCCTTATTCATAATTATACCTGTGCTTTGCACTCAAAAAGCTATTTCTGTAGAGGGGTCTTAGGAAAGCAAAAGTGAAATATGCTTTACAACACTCACAAGATGGTCATAGTTGTTATTTTGTCAACAATGAAATTAACATACAGAGATATTGAGAAAATGGCCTTAAATTTGGAGAGAGAAGTTGAATTCTCAAACGCTTAATGCTTCTGAAATTCAAATTGTCTTTGTCTCTGAAGTATCTCTACTAATGTACTGGTTATAAAGCCTATACTGTCAAGAATGCTCTGTTGCTTCTCCTTTCCCTGTCACCCTCCCTTTTTTTATTACAGTTAGTGCTGCTGGTACGTTTTCTAGACTTCCAGATTTCCTCAACCAGCCCTCCACTTCAGTTGTTATAGAAAGTCAAAAGCCAAATTCCTCCAGGGCTCAGCTTTTCCTCAGCAAGAAGGCAGCATGAAGGGGAGTGTGGGAGGGTTTATCTAACAGGAATGGAAAAAAAGACAGAAAACAGACTAGGCCAAAACAGATACTGGAAGCAGGAATCTGGTGAGATTGAGGATTTAGGAAGAGGAAATAAAAGAAATTATGACCAGGACTGATGGGACCAAGAGACTGATTAGGGCCAGCTGACAAATGGAGGGCAGAGTGAGATGAGGCTTGGGGACAGTAGAGAGATGGGGCTGGCTGGTGAAATCAAGGGTAGGAGTAGGAACCAGGGCCGTAGGCATAAGGGTCTGGCAAGGAGCTGGGATCAAGGACTGGAAGGGAATGACCAAATATGGGTACTTGCTAAAGAGATTGGTAAATAAAGGAAGATCTGTACTTAAAGAGCTGCACGAGGAGGTGAAGCTGAGCAGAGTAGGAGGAGTGGGACAAAAGGAGAGATCTGAAGGAAAAGTAAGGAACAGCTAAACCAAGAGAGTAGGAGGGATAGGGCTGAACCAGACAGACTTTGATAGCTCTGCTGGCAGAGCTCCGAGGGTGGAGTTGTAAACCTCAGCCTTGCTAATAATCACTGGTAGACTAATATAATTTAATTGATAGACTTTCTTTTTTTTTTCTGTTTGCTTTTTAGAAGAGGAAGTAGTAGACATAAAAATGAAGTCTAAAAGAGTTAAGAGTGCAAATGAAGAATTCAGACATTAGGAAATGTTGGATTTAAGATTGTTTATGTAATCTTAATACTTTCTTCGTTTGTACTACTCACCTACCCTTACACCTTTGCACTAAGAGAGTGTTAAATTATATGATCATACAAACTTCAGAAGTGCAGATGGAAAGTTGTTTTGCAGAATGGGTCTGACCTATAAACCTTTGCCTTTCTCTAAAATTAGCTACGCTAACAGGTTATTTGGATACCGTTGTTACCATCACAGTCTTAACTAATGTCTTTGTAAGTAGTGAACACTGCCGTAAGGCTTGAATTCTTCCATAAGCACATACAAGTATAAAAAATATTACTATTATATATTAAAAAAAAATATATATATATATATATA
>Ga0181612_179551_pt1 | contig 19441 bp, 12 predicted proteins | sample HoacroProtozoa21_FD_119630 | JGI IMG/M metagenome (GOLD analysis project Ga0181612, IMG submission 119630) | Hoatzin crop microbial communities from Cojedes, Venezuel. Combined Assembly of Gp0051906, Gp0051904, Gp0051908 | reverse complement strand
TATGAAAGTCCTATGAGAATAGAAGATTTTGTGATTAATGGCAAGTACTTGTGGATTTCTGTCATGCTGCCTGGAAACTGCAATTTGTGCTCCCCAAACAGGTCTGTCGGGATCGCTTTAGCAACCTGCAGCTCGCGGGTGCCTCCACATCATGTACGACAGCAGCAGTTCAGCAGTGTAGAGGACCATGGAACATCAAGCGTTTCCTGGCCACAGGGTAAGGTGTGGAGCTCAGTGGCACTTTCTATTTGAAATGCTGATTTGCATTTCTTTTAGATTCATCAAAGCAGTATGGAAACATGTAAGAAAAGAAGGAGGGGCTTTATGTATTCTTGTTTTGCTCATTATGAGTGTAGAATTCATGGTTCTGAAAGATGCCAAAGTTATAACATGACTATCCTGTATATCTGCAACGCTGAATTTAGGTAGCCTGGCACACGTGATGTTGTTTCAGCTTAGAACAGAAGAAGCCATTTTTAGTGATGAAAATAGCTCACAGCATGGAAATCCTTTCAGGATTGAGTCATCGAGACAGCTAAAAAGGCGGCAAAGTCTGACAATAGATTGGAATATTAGGTTCGTACTTGATTAGCAGACATTAAAATACCAATCCATTTCATAAAGATTACTCACAGTTTTGGAACCAATTCAGCTGAATTTAACATAGAAGGATAGCTTTTCTGCAGATGCTTTGATCTATCTGATAGCGTTTTCTAGTGATTCACTCAAGCATTTTGAAACACTGGGAAAATACAGTTAGGTCGCCTAATGATGGTAATTTTGTGTTTAGTGTAAAATCGTAGTGTGAAAAAGAATAAGAAGGTGTCTCTGAAAGGCAGTTTATCATGTTGTGGCATCCGGGACTCTGGAAATATGTTAAATAAAACTGCCATTAAAATTGTGTGATGTCATTACGGGACAGAGCTAGAGAACCTAAATAACCCAACCTGTGAGAAAAATGTTAAGAGTGCATCTTCCTGAAGCTTTGTCCAGCTTCCTGGGTTAATCAACGTGATCTTTGCATCACCATAGAACAAAACTGCGAATTCATAGACACACTTGGAGTAATCCTAATTTGAACTATTTTGGGATGAAGGTAAAATGCTGTCAGTTTGTCCCCAGTTACTGGGGAATGCAAGAAGAAAATTGTCCTAATACCTCTATAGCCTTTTTTCTTTAATTACAAGAACATTTTTTTTTAAATTGCCAGTAGTAGTTTAAAACTAACTTTTTCTCAAAATTAAAGTTTTTTGTTTTTCCTTTCCTCCTCCTTCTTTTCTGTTTCTTTCTTCCTGATAACATAGAACTCCCTCAGTTGTACAAAATGAGCTCACAGTTATTCTTCCTACTGCGGTGGGTGCCTGGGGAAGGTGGGCTGGCCTTCTCCAAGTTCCACGGAGTCCCAGACTGAAGGGCTCTCCCTGGGGAGTGGGAGTGGCTAAGCCTGTGTTTGCCGCTGGGGCTGCTGCTCCCGACTCTCATCAGTCAGTTCTTGAACCGTTATGACTTACAGAGCATTGTTTTAAAGGACTCTGAGATAGGCATGTGATCATCGTGTGGAAAAACCTAAGAGTTTCAAATGTCTTTCCATTGGTTATATGCATGTTGAGAGTTTAAAAAAAATATAGAAGCTCCACGGGCCTAAAATATTGCACTGCAGTAAGAAGTATTCTAAAACCAATGATGAATGTGTCTCCTTTTGCTCTAACAGTCTGTCCTAAAATAGATGTAAGTGTTCCAGCATGCAGCAGGTAAAGGATGGCATATAAACAATTGCTTGTTTACTTTTCCCACACTCAGGAACTAGAGTAAATGCAGCCCAAAGAATCCACATAAGTACTTTCCAACCGGAGCAGCAGGAGTTGGGAAACAAAGCTGTAGAGGTATCATCCTGTTCACTTAAAATCAATGTGTGCTTCCCTTAAAATAGGTCAATACTATAATCAAATAGCAAGGTACTTAAGAAATCACAGCAAATGGAAAAAGCTGCTTTCAGAATCTGCTGAATAAGAGGTGGGGTTGATAGCCCCTGGCTGTTGCTCATTTATCCTTGTGGCTGCCCTCAGGAGCAAGCAAATGTTATTTTATTTGAAGGGCAGAGGATAAAGCCTTTGTCTGGTGGCACAAAAGGAACCAGTGTTGGAGCCAGGAGATCTCTGCAGTGCCTTGTTGTATGGAAAGGTCACTAGACCATGTGTCTCTGTGTTTCTGTCTAAGCTTTGTCAGCTCTGCTTTTGGTACCTTTACAGACAGGTGTAGCGGTGTCACTTTCTACTATTTGTTGTTTTTCTTTTTCAAAATAGAGGAATATTTCGGAAGAAAGCCTTCAACTGGTTTCGTTCATAAACATAAAGGCAGTATATGCTATTACCCCATCAGGTTTTTTGGGCAATGTACGATCAGGGCTTGTTGACATAATCTTTGGCCTTTCTTATTGCCTGGGTTTGGTTCTTCAGTGCTCAGGATCGTTTTGTCCACGGCTTGGGGAAGACCCCAGTTCCAGATCCCCTGCAGCTGCTTCATCAGCCTGTCCTATCAGGTTCACCATCTCAGTGATACCATGTTTATACAGTGCACATGCCCTGCATGCACCTACAAGCCTGCTTTATCTCTACTCAGACTCTGCTTCGAAAGTAGATTTTGCTATTTCTCTGCTGCTGGAACGACTTCTCTGACACCCAGGGAGAGGTGATGACTACTCCATCTATTCTGTCCTGGTGTTGTGGGATAGCCAGGCCCAGGAATCAGGCTCTCGGTGCGTCACTTGGAGGGGCTGGTTACAAGTTCCTTTATGCCTCATTTTTCTTTTGCAGTGTCTCTGTTACCTGTGTGCATTATTACACTGCCTAATCCAGTACTGATTTTCTTCATTGTTTTTTGACGCATATTGGAGTTACTAGGTAATTCCAACTCCTTTAGCTGAGGATGCAGAAACTTCTTACTGTGTCATGCCCTACACACTGTGTAAATGGAAGCTGCAGTGCAGATTTTGCTTCTTTTGTTTCAGTATAGAAAGCAAATCTCTCAGAATAAACAGATTTACAAAATCTGTGCTTTTCCCTTATATTTTTCTTTCTCTTCTGTTTTCCCAAGTAAGTGGAAATCTTAGCTTCAGGAAGAAGCGAGGTGAAGGTATTCTGCAGTGAAGAAGTTTTATGCAGCTCCAGGACAGATGCTGAGTATTTGCTTGTCTCTGACTTGAAAACGGTAGCTGGAGATGGCTGTTTGTTTATATGGAGTGTTGGGGTGTGAGGGGCATAGCAGGCAGATTTACATTTACATTTCTTTACTGTTTTTTTCTCTGGCTCCCACACATCAGCAATAGCCCTGCAGGGAAGGGTGGGAGTGAGATGAGTATGTTGCTTCTTATTTCACCATAAACTTTGCTCTGAGTACTAGGACTTTTCAGGGGAAAGCAAACCCTGCTTTGCCATCATTGGGGGTATAAATCACACCTCTGCATAATCAATACCACCGTTAAGGTGCATGGGGAGGAAGGAAAAATCATACGCTCGGGCTTTGTCATTCCAGAGTGAACTAGTTGCAGGAGGACACACTGACAGGTTCAGCAAACCCGTGTGAGATGGAGGCCAAACTGACACCCTGCAGTCTCCTAGCCCCAAGGTGAAGACCTCGTCTGGTATCACGATGAAGTTGCTCAAGCTCTGACAGCCTGGGCACCAACTGCCAGGGACAGTTCCTGACCTATGAAGTTTTCAAAGGAGGTGCGCGAGGCAGACGCGGTGAGGTAGGTGCAGCACCTCTCCATTTTATACGTGAGGTTTCTGAGTAACAGACTTGCCAAAAGTTATGTGGGGAATCTGCACAGAGCCAGGAATTTATTACACCTTGCCCAAATCTCAGGCTGGTGCCAGATGCAGACAGGTAGTTTGCTGAATGCTCCAGCCTGACTCCTAGAAAGTACTCTTGCATTCCCAGTGAAACCAGTGAGTTCCCCGGTTTAGGATACAATTATTTTTAAACAGCATAGGCAGGGTTTACATGCTTTGACAAACTCGTGCCAGTGTTGAGTGCCTTGTGGATTCTTAGCCCCCGAAACATCATCATGCCTAACTGCTCATTAAACCTGCTGCCTAGCAGAATCCCTCAGCCCTCCTGCGGGCTCCCAGGCAGTGCTTGAGAGAGTGCAAGATGCCTTTCTCAGTCTAGCCTTGCCCTTTTTTTTTAAAATCACTAGCAAAGGTGAAGGTAGAATTTACAGGGGGAAAACAATTCAGGGTGAATTGCACTCACAAAATAGACAAATTGCATTTGAAATGTAGGATTTTAAACCCAAATGTCTTTATCTCATTTTATCAGAGCTAATTGGTTCAGGCTATGTGCAGCATAGGTTGAATTTTAAATGTTGCACTGGTAACTCTAATCTGACATCAATATCTAGACAGGACAACTGATGATGCAATATCATGTTTGTCTTCAAGGACAGGTCTTACCTTGGGCAGAGTGGAGTCCATCCTCACCAGAGTTTTATAACTCCTGATAAAATCTTTCTGAGTCTTATGTATGTATGAAGTGCAGGTGGTGGACGCTGAGCTTGGTACCACAATGCAGTGGAGCAGGAAGTAATCCCGTAGTGGGGATTCCCATGGTATCCTCAAGGTCACAGCGATGAGCAGGCAGCAACTTGAGTAAAAAGGAGCACACAAGAGAACGTCAGAATGTCCTGTCACCCTGGCTCTCCTGGGATCTTGTTTGCAAGGCGAGGGGGATAACTGCATGCTTCAACTCTCTTCTTACAGTAACATTGAGTAAAGCATATTTTGCTGAGATTCCTAACAGATAAATGCATTAGGGTCACCGCTGGTTGGCTTAGCCCAGTAGAAGAGCATGTGGCTGCCTAAAGGGGCTTTCTCTCTTTCTTACCCTAGGTCATGCATGTCTGCCCTCTTGTGTCACAGCAAGCAGCTTTGCTCTTTCATCTTCCTGAAAACTGTTTTGGTTTTGTTTTTTAATAGGGTTAGCTTTCAGGCAGGTAGGTAGGCTGGTTTGACCCCCTGAAAACTCCATTCCCAAACTGTGGGAGTGCTAGAGCCAACAAAAGGAAGGGGATGATAGTTGTAGGGCAGGCCCACCTCTTTTGGCAGCAGCTTGGTTTTAGCTTTGGGTTAAAGCAATTGTGAAAGTGCATGCAAAGAAGTCTTTTCTGTTCATTGTGAATGAAAGCCTTCCAGGTGTAAGCATGGGGAATTAATTACAGCATTTGTACAGCCCAGTTCTGCTGGAGTCTCACACACATGGCTGGCTGACATGATATCTCTCAGCATTAGAGAGACGTGGCATCACCAGCGGCTCTGGCAGTATCTGTTTCTTGAATCTTTCAGCCTCCTCCAGTGGCTGCAGTGGTGGTGAATTTCTGCAAGTGCAAGACAATCCACAGCATCAGCATCACTAGACCCGGTGAAGCTTTTGAGTTCAGCTATCTGATCAAGAAGGTATTTTGTTAGTCACAGGTGAAATGACCATCTTTTCTTCAAAAGATGCATGTGTAGAAGGTGTTGTGCCTGGTTTTTATAGACAGTGCGATGAAGAATGTCAGTTGTTCAGGTTGTCCTTTGCACTGCATCTCCATTCTTTGCTTCGGAAGTGATTTCACAGCTAGCTAGTGCTCAAATTCTGTTAGCTGTAGACAGTAGATGCCTGGGGTTAAATTCGATGCTTTGGCCCTCCAAACCCAGCCTTGCAAGATGGGGGGCATGGAGGGGGGATTTCCCCTTGATCTGTGCAGTTCCCTTTGGGTTCCAGAGCTTCCATCAGGGCAGGGAGGGGGAAGGGGAACCAAGGATATCTGAAAATCTTCAGTGTAAACAAGGCCAATTATACACACACCAGTTACCTCAGTGTAAACAACCGATCACACTTATAATGGGGAGAACCTTCTGAGCCTGAGGAGGGTGCTTTGAAGTGCCTCTGCTCAGAGATTGCCTATTAATGCAGAGAATTGCACCAGCAGCAGCTGTTGGCTCCAGTGTGTAGAGTTTGGTGGCAATGACAATGGAGCTGGGTGGATTGGGAGCTGGATGCCCTAATATGACAATACAGTAGTTAAAATTCCAACAGAGATGAGGCAGTAGCCTGTGGCAACCTGGCTGTGGGCTTGTCTGTATCAGCCAACACATATCACTGATGGCAGTGTGAAGGAATGGGATTTTTTTGTTACATATATGTGTAGTCATTGCCTTTGTGTCCAGGAAACTGCTTGACCTGCACTGTACTGACCAGTCACTTTCCCAGTAAGTTTGCGGCCTCTCCTGGCTGTGAGGCTTTCAGTCTCTCCAAGCCCCAAGCATCATTTTCTCCTTTGAAGCGCTATACTGCTTGTTCAGAAGGCCTGATCCTGGGGTGGATGGAGTCCACTGAGAATCCTTCTAATTTTGTGAGCTGCTGATCAGACCCTATAGGCTTGAATTCAGTCTGTTTGCAGGTGTATGCTGCTGCCTGCATAATGCTGGAGGGCTGCAGCAGGTTCCTCAGCCCTGGTCTCCAGTCCTAGAAGAGGAGTCAAACAAATTATTTCTTCACAGGCTCTTTTTCCCATATCACATGCCTGTTCCTCTCTTAAAGTTCCCTTAACTGTCACTGTGTACAGCCCCTGTTCAGTCTGGGATCGACATGCTGGTTTTGTCCTCCTGCACTCAGCAGGGCTGCGTCATCTGCCCTCCTAGACATGGCACACCAGTGTAATAAGGGCAGACATTTCTCCTGTACGCGCAGAAGTGAACTCCAGTTTTGCAGCAGTACCTACGTGCTTTCTCGTATTTTCTGTGAAAGACTACAGGTCATACCCAGGTTAACATAAATGTGTCTAACTCTCAGCGGGGAGAGGATTATGTCAATTTAGGCTAATAGCTGCCAAATAATAGACTCACAGATACTCTTAAATTGGTTTAATTTATGTCTGCTGGCCCTGACAATTGGAAGAAAAGATAAATATACACAAAGTGTTCAAAGCTTGGGGTGTTGTGATGCTAATTGAAAAGTCACCAAAGGCAGCCTGCATGGTGTGTGGGAATCTTAGTGCATGAGATTAGTGGCTAATTAGTGGCTGGGAGCTGGAGCGAACTCCTCCCAGCGATCTCACACTGAGCACAGGCAGCTTGGCCCATGCAATCGGTTCTTGCCCCGATACCAGCAATGAAGCACCTACTGTGGGCAACAGACAGTGTGGTGACGGGAAGATGCAAGGCCAGTGCTGCAGCAGGCTCTCCTAGCGTGCACAGAAGCGGTGTCAAAGATGCTGCTGTTTAGGTGGCTTGCTGCGTCCTGAGCCACAGCAAAGAAACAGGCATTTGAGAACTGAGCTGATTTTTCTTTTTAACAGATGCACAAATCTTGTTGTCTTACTTTCTGCCTCTTTCATGCCATGTTTGCAACAGATGATAGAACACACTCCAGAGGCCCTGAGCTTCAAACCCTGCTTTAGACTCTGAAGTGAATGCATACAGGTGGTGGCACCTCCTTCCTTGTGTCGTGTTTTAGAATCATGACATTTAAAAAATAGAGGTTTCATCTGTCTGTCAGCGTCCCAGTATTTCCCTCGCAAGTTTTCCCTGGTGTACAAATGAAATATAAGAATCAGAGATTTAAATAATACATTTCTGTCATGAATCTAAGAGGTTGGCCTTTAGTAAAAAGAGGTACGCAAAGTTGTAGGAGTTAGTGTCAATGACATGATGCATCAGTGACACCACTGAACTAATCAGGGTTTTGTCTGATTAGGCACACATCTATTTTTCTCAATTGTTTTGAGTTCATTTGCTAGAATCCCTTATTTCTTCATTTAAGAAGGCTGTTTTGTAACTCTTCAGAGTTACATGTTTTCTTCCTTTCCCCACATTTGCTTTTCTGAATCTTAAACAAGTGTAAACACAGCTTTAAACTATTACACCTCCTCTCAATTAAACTAACTGGGCATCGAGTAACAGTACTAGGATGGTTCACTTCTGAACATTATAGAAGCTATAAAACTTTCTTTCCATGTCACCAGCTCTCTGAATAATGCAGTTTTGCTCAAGCTAGAGCAGAAGTGTGGCAACATAAGAAGCCTGTGCTCGTGGGCAGTGGTCTGGGACTGCATGAGCCGGTGATTGTCAAGTCAGCTTTTCTGGCAATCAGTGCTTGGACATTTCTACTCCATTTTCCTTAATCCTCCAATCAATCAACCCTCTGGACAACTAACCTGCTTCTCCAGCTGTTGAGAAAAACCTAATTCATCCATTATCTCCCCAATAAGAGCTAATTGCAAAGGGGAGATCCTTCATATAATAGCCATGTTGTTGTAGAAGTGATGCTATGAGGAGAGGTAAGGTTTGCCAACAGAGCTAATATCTTATTTGATCACGTACGTCGTTGGGAAAAGTTAACAGGCTTTCACACATAGAAGTTTTTCTATGGGTCTGAAAGAGAAAACCCAGACTTTGGGCTGTTCCTGGCCCCCTCTCAGAAGTCCCATAGAGAGAAGAGACATGACAGCCCCAGACAGTCAGCTCTGCCATGGATAAAGCCAGCTTGCAGGGCAGCCCCGAGAGCCCAGGTGCTCCAGGAATCTTAATAGCCTGTGTGGAGCAACAAATTCCTGAAACCTTGCTCTTCGTTCAGTAAATGTTTGTCAAAACAGGAATGAGAGATACAGGAAAAATCAGCATTTTCTGGCCAAATTATTTCCAACTGGTTCTAGGTGGGTGTTAGTAATGCAGCTGTCAGTTTTCACATTACGGTTTTTAAACAGGCATCCTTTGTATTTGTATTTTAAGATATCTTCTCTTTAACCTTAAGACTACTTCTTCACAGCATCCATTTAAAGTCAAGGCTCGATGATGGCTGTTGGCCCATGGGCTCCCCCTCATCACTTGGGAGAACAGCCCTGTCACAAGGGAATCTGGGATAATGCAGGTGGGTGTCAGCAGACCGCCAGCAGTCCAGCCGTCTCCCCAGAGTGTGGAGGAGGCTCTGGCAGAGGGGATCAGCCATGGAATGACCTCCAGATGCTGTGTCTGATCAGTTCCTGCATTGCTGAGGAGTCTTGTGGGGGTGCAGTGGGCTGTGTGCAACGGGAGAAGACAAGAGATTCTTCCCCGGCACAAGGACTCTTATTTTGTACCTGTTCCTCCTATACAGAAACTCAGCCAACTGTCCCACCACCTACCACTTGCACCTCTCAACAGGCAGGGAGATAGGCAGGTCTGGAAAGGCCTGGCAACCTGCTGGAAGAAGTTATTTCTTTCATCCCCTTGCAGGACATCCTTTCTCTTTTAATGTTTTCTGCACAGTAAAGAGAAGAAAAAGGAGGGAGGAGCTAAAGAGAAGGAGTTGCAGAGGAGTTTCCAGTTCCTGCAGGAATCTGTGCACAGCACATTGGGTCTGCAGGAGACCGAAGTTGTGCACAGCCCCATGAAACCTGGTAGCTCAGCTGTAAATCCCAGGATCTCTTCTGGTTTCTGAGCCCAAACCCTCAGCATTTAGATAAAGTGCTGGACTGAGCTGAAGTTGTGCAAGCATATCTGATCTCATGTCAGCTAAAACCCCCTAAAAATGTGCTTAAAGCACTAGCCTGTTCCAAAGAAAAGTGCCAAGCCACAGTCTGGAGCTTCTTTTAAGTTAAAAACAGAAATGCTTTTTCAAGTAAAGTATAAAAACTGATTTGCTTTGAAATGATCTCTCTAGCAACTGCTTTCCCCAAGTAACTTCCAAAATAGAATTCACCTATTAAAAAATTTAAAAATCACCTATTCAAAAATAAAATTCAGTGTCTAAGATGACATCCAGAAGATTTATAGAAGTCTGGTTTAACTGGGGTAAAGCTAAGGTGAGAGACAGGTCAAAATCAAGCTTACCATGCAGGCTATCTGCAACCTTTGTGGAGAAAGATTACAATCTTGCTGGGGAGATCATGTTTCTGTTATTATCAATAACAATCTGGTTTATACCGTTTACTCTCCTCTCTTTGTTTGGTTATCACCTCTGACAGCTGGGAGACTCCACACGACACCCAGGGTGAAGCTGTGATGAGGCTGAATCATGTTATTGAATCAGAAGTGTCGTGAGATCGTATGACGTGCTGTGAGAATGCGTAGGTACACAGTTCTCGTCCCAAAGCGCTTACAGTCCGAGCCAAAGAGCTTTCAAGGAGGATGATCATAGTACAGTAGGGACTTCTGTGCTATTCTGAATATTTTTTCAGTAGAGCCCATTTTTTATTTTACTGCATTTTGATGTTGAAGCATATGCAATCTTACAGGTGTTATAGTAAGAGCAGGCTGCCTTTCCATGTATGCTTCTACGGGGGAATGACTTTTTGGTGCAATTAGCCAGGAGGATGGAGCTTTACAATGGAGAAGCTTGGTCTGAGCCACTTTCCCTCACTGGCCTGTTCAGAAAGCACTAAGCAGGGCAAAGCCAGCCATCTTGACAGCCTCGCTGGGCAACAGAAACAGGCTGCTGCCTATGGCTGATGCTGTTACGCTCGGCGGAGCAAGTCTGAACGGGGTGAAATGAAGAGGAAATGCCAGTTCCAGCCCTCCCAGATGGCTCCGGGCCACTTTGTACACTAACTTTTTCAGCCTCAGGAGGTTTCGCATATTAATTCTTCACCATCCACAAACTGCTTTTGGATCAGCGCTGTGTTGCCGAGATCTTGGAAAGCCACCCCACTCGTGTGATTCGGGAGACATGAGCTACGCCGTGTTTGTTGGGCTGCCTGCTCTGCTCTCCTGTTTTGGTAATCCTCTGCTCTCCTGCAGGTATTAACACGTACAAGAAAGCTTCGTCACAATAAACAAGAGCCAAACATGCCACTGTTTTTCCGTCCATTAAAGATACCATCGTATTTTTAAATCAGTCCCAACAAAAATCATCAGTGGGGCTGCAGAAAGGTCAAAGGTTTGCCGGTTTAGGATTTCGTGGGAATATAGGCTTGTTTGGACGTGGCCCAAGAGCTTCGTTTACCTGTTTGACAGGTAACAATTAGCGAGTAATAGCTCTGCCGGCTGGAATGCAGCTGCGAGGGCCAGCAGGCACTGGGTTACCTGGTGGGCAGGTGTGGGTGCATCGCCCAGATAGGTATGTGCATGCACAGCATTCCTGGGAATCAGTTTTCCCTTAAAGATGCAGCGATGACTGCAGGGCACAAAAGGGCTGGGCTTAGCTCAGGCTCCAAGGTGTTGAGCTGTTTGCGAGGTAAAGAAGTAAAGTAAATAGTGGAAGAGAAGATGAGCTGAGGAAAACGCTGTGAGAAGCAGCTGGCCCTTTTTTTCCTTACCTGGAGAGAGGAGAGTTTTGATTCTTCCCGTAGAATCTCAATAACTGAGACTTCAGTGCAATTACAGTTTCATGGGAGATAAAAAAGAAAGGAAAAGCTGAGATAGAGTACAGCTGATTTGAGGAGAAGTGTGTGTCCGCCTAAAAGCTGTGCGGATGGGTTGCCAGCGTGGCTCGGGACATGTCTGCAGGGATTCCGTGTGCATTGCTCCCCAGCAGCAGCCCAGCTCAGGCACAACAGCGTATAGCACAGCTGAGAAGCTCACTTGGCACAGTATAAATGTGAAGTGGGGAAACCCTGAATCAATTGGTTTAGAAACAGTTAAACAGCTTATGTGCAGTTACCCTCAACTCTGCCTTTAGCAAGAATCCAAGCCTCAGGAGTTTATCGAGTGAAACCACTTATCTGTGGCAAATGGCCCCATTTCCAGCTCCCGCAGCAGTCAGGAAAGATTCCTGCATCAGCCCCTCCCAACTTCGAGTCCCCAGAGGGAATCTAGTATAAATTATGCAGACAGTTAGGGACTTTGCAGGTGTTTTTAAGATGTTTGATTTTTATTTTTTTTTTACCGCAGGAGGTGACCTATCTCTTCTAGGAACAGAAAGGTTTGCTCATTCTTTTCATATTTTATTCCCATTCCTGAACAGGCTTCTGTGCTTGTGTATTTCCACTTACGTGTTTCATACTTGACAATTGAGCTATTGTGCGGCTTTGGAGAAGCCACATCCTCCTTCCTGGTCTCTGTATCTTCACCTGCAGAGTTGGAGGAGTGAGTCCCGTGTTATTCACCACGGGAGAAATAGATGATAAGTACTGCTGGTTATATACATGTATGCTATTATAGATAAATATTTATTTGTATCACACAGTAATTCTTTTGAACCTAATTTCACCAAGATGACAAAGGATTTTATATTTTTAGTAAAAATGATGTCTTTTTTACTTAGAAATGCTTCCCTGGCTGAAAAGACTTTATCCTTGGTGTACTGGTAGATGTCATTTGAGAAAGAAGAAATCCAAGTGTAATTAGGGACCATTTTCCTTGATCTTAAAGGATCCAGCATTACTTTGAATCATTAAGCATTATTTGTACACTGCTATTTAGTATGACCTTCATTAAGAGGGAGTCTCTTTGCTCAACAGTGTATGGGCCAATAAACGGTCATTAAGCCTGACTACTAGTGACACAATAGCAAGGTTTGTATTTATTCTCACAAACTCCTCACGGGCTCCAAGCAAGCACTACAGAAGCACAGCGTCATCTCTGCACTGTGGACCGAACCGAAGCGAAAATACAACCTTTTCTCAAAAAGCGCTGAGAAATACGTGACAAGGCCCGTCCCCAAGCCCACAGCCACTGTGTAATAGGATGCAATTATCTGTCCTGGGCTGGACAAGGGGCTCGTCCACTGCTCCACACACCTCCACGAGCCTCACGCCGGGCACTTTGGGAAAAGTGAGCAGCACTCTCCCCCCTCCAGGCATCCTCCACTCTGTGCCTCTGACTTCCTCAGCTGGAGTTTGGATCTACGTCTCTGCGTTTCGCACCTCTGAGTCAACACTTTGTTTTGTGAATCTGTCAGACCACCGTTTGAACCCCTGTACACTTTTGACGTCCATAATGTTTTGCAGCCATGAGCCCCACAGGTTATCAAGTACTTCAAATAATCATCTTATTTGTTATGAACCACATTTCTGATTGTGGCATTTGGCATCTATGTTACTGTGTGAAACAGCACGCAAACTGTTTCTTCTGTCTCCTGTGTATTGCTGGCCTCTACAACCTGCAAGAGTCCTGCACGTTTTAGTGTGTGTTCGTATGATGGCTGTTGCAACCTTAACATTTCCAGTCACCTCCCCTTTGGGCACAGAGGACAGAAACTGCGTGCAGTGTTCGAGACCTGGGGCACTTTTAAGTTTCCCCAGTGGTGTACCAGTGCTTTCTGTTCCTTACATTCCTGATGTTGCTTTGGCCCTGCTGAGCACAGCAGCAACCGTAGCATGCCTTAGCATGACACTTTCATCAGACTTCATTGTCATGATCGTGATGCATAGTCATGCTGCACCATAAGCACGAATGCCTTGGAGTCAAGTGAAGAGCTCTCCTCCCTCCAGCAGCTTTCTGCCCACCTGTAGGTTTTGTGTCCCTGTGCAGGCTTGATCACCATCACTTGGAGTGTGTGGAAAGAGTTCCCCTGATTTCAGCAAGACTGGAAGTCCTGGGAGCATCTCTTGATAATGTCAAGAAGAGCTGCACGGAGAAGCTGAGCTGTGAGCGGTTCATGCTGACTGATTTGCTCTTCTGGTCCTTGGGAACAGGAAATTTCCAGACTCATTAAGTCAGAAGAGAAATGAAGTGCAGTACCAGTGGTGGCCTTGTGAGAGAGTTTTCCCTCACCGTTCACTTTATTAAATGCTTCTTGTGAACTCAAGGAATTCATCCTTTCAGTTTGGTGACTGCTGCTTTCCGCTATATCAGCATTTTAGCCAGAACAGCTGTAAACATTTAAAGAGTGGCATGAGTTAAAGGTGACTTGGGAACCAATGTGATATGAAGAACTTGGAAAGACCGGAAGAATAGCTATTGTACTAAATGCTTTTCTAAATGGACACCTGAAGGGATGAAGCTACTTAGAGGATGGTTTGGGAGGCAGCCTTCCCACTTCAGCAGTGCAGTCATGGTGATTAAACATACCCTTAGGAAGCACCCACTGTTTTGAAGGGGCTTCCAGCCATCACTGAATGAAGCTTACAGTGAATGGCCCGTTGCGTGTGAAGAGGCAGGATGACTCCACCTGCTATTCGGGTTCTGTACAAAAGGCTGGCAGTACTTCAGGCTGAACATGGGGACTCTGGAGAGCACGACAAGGGCTCTGTTGTTCACTGGTAACTACCAATAAAGAGTCTACTAGATAAAGTGGGTCATAAATGGCATCTGAAGTAGTCTTTCGCCCCAGCAAAGGATATTTTAGGATAGCAGCATAGGAAAAGAATTCACCACCACAGGTTATTCCCAGGCAGCACTACACTGCATAAGGAGGAACGGAAAACATATGGCCTTATTCTCTGTGAAGTGTTTGTGGAGTTTTTGTTACCATAGTACCGAGTCACCAAATACGGAAAGGTCCCTCCCATGATTCATAACTGAACCCACAGCGGCCATTTCTGTTTCTTGCAGTCCTTCTCACTCTGCCCAGTGTGTAACAGCTGAACAGAGCAATGCTGGACACTTACAGGCCTCTCCATCCTCCCAGCATATTGCAAACAGATTACTACACCCAGCAGCTCTTCATGAGATTTTCTGGGCAGGTGAAAAGAGCAGATAGTTCTGTGGATCATTTCATACAACCATAGGTCTGACTGGTGTCATCTGCTGTTACTAGGGTAAGGATTCATGAAACAACACATTGTGAGACCTTGAGATCAGCTGTCCATCACCAGACGATCTATCTGGGAAGAAGTTTTCTGAAATAGTTATCAGCTTGAGGCTGATAACCTAGTATTAAGAAATATTTAGCCAAAATGGTTCTGCTGTGTGTGACAGTAAGGGTAAAGAAAAATACACTATTTTATCCAGTGTTGTTTTCATATTTATGAACAGTTCCTCCATTTCCTTGCTTCCGAGAAAGATGCTGAAAGTTAGCATGGCATCAGAAGAGGCAGAAGAAGAAACAAAAAAACTTCTTCAGGAGTCTGCTTTGAAAATCCCTTTGAAATTCACATTTGCTCAGCAGTAACGTTGCTAATGTCAGCAGCTGAATATACCTGTGTTTCCACCCACACCGAGCACACGCCAGGCTATGTGTGGCCTACAAGCCGATGCCTCTGCCTCTCCAGAGCTCTTCTGCTGGGATGACAACCCTGGAGGCAGAAGTCCTCTGTGAAGACAGACTACCCTTCAAGGGAGACTTTCTGGAGCTGGGGCAGAGGAATGGAGAAGGACCATAGGAGGGGAAGACGGGCACTGGAGGCTGGGAAGGTGGGCAGACAGGCTGCAACTGGGAACCAGAGCGTGGGGAGCACTGAACTTCATGGATGAGACTGGAGCAAGGGAAGGGGACCTCTGGGCACAGCGGTAACAGCAGGGCAGACTGAAGACGGATGTGGGGACATGGGAAGGACCAGGACTGTTTGAACTAGAGAGAAGAACTGAAAACTAAAAGAGGTAGAAGGAAATGCGGTGGGGCTGGAGGAACAAGGGCTACTGATGGCTGAGGGCTGCAGTGGGGACCCAGTCTGGACAAGACCAATGACTGTGTGTGGCCTCCTGGCTCAGCCACCACGTTTTCTGCTGTCCCCTGGTTCTGGATTTCCGAGAGATCTCAACATTACTGACACTAATTGCACTACCAGGAGCAGTGTCACAGCAGGGGAGTCACTTCCAAGATGCAAGCAGGACCACAGATGGATGCTGTTTCAAACAGTAGAATCACAGAATTGCAGAACAGCCCAAGTTGGAAGGAATCTTGAAAGATCATCTACTTCAACCTTTCACAGGAAATGGAGCCTAGATGAAATTATCTAGCACCCTGTCCAGTCACATATTGAAAACCTCTAGTGATGGGGATGCTACCGTGTCCCTGCGGAGGTTGTAGAGCTAGATGCTTTGGCTGGAACAACAAGAAACTGGAGAACTGGAACAACACTAAATGGTTAGTGTGGTGTAGTTAGTGGATGTCTTCATGCTGCATTGGTATAAGATGTGGGAAGTCATCAGCCGGAGCAGGCAGACAAGCAGAGAGGCCAGCTAGCTTTCCTTGCCAACAGCACAGCAATGAACAAACCAGTGCTGTGCCGCTGCAGGAAGGCAACTCCAGCCAGCGAAAGCTGAGGCCATTGCGGAAGGGAGTGGTGAGACCCCGCGGGCACGACCTGCCTCGTTCTGCCCTAGCAGAGGTGTCCCAGGCTTGTTCAGCACAGAAGGCAAAGGCTGCAAGGAGATACTAATACCTCAAGGAAGTAACTACCAGGAAATAAACACGATTTAAATTAAAGGGCAGTGCTGGCACAAGGACAATAGGGCGCAAACGGACTTTAACATATTTCAGGTGGTAAAGAAAGGGTGGCATCTAACCAGGTAAGAAGTGAGCTATTGGAAGAGATCCCCCAGAAGGAGCAGTGGGAACAAGGGCCCCAGGGGGCTTGGGGATGCATTTCGGTTGGGAGACCCTGCCAGGAGCACCCAGAGCCAGGGCTCAGTGGGGCATGCGAGCCCTTCCAGGCCACTTGCTTAAGCAACTTCCATTTTGGCATCTCCTAACTTGTGAGTTGTCACTGCTCTTCCAGGGCACTCAGGGAGCATCATACTGGGTCTTCTGCAGCTTTAGCTATTTTATTTCAGTGACTAAGGTGGCTCTCATATTGGCCTGATTATGTACTGGTAGTAGAAAAAGAGAAACAGAAAAAGGCAACTATCTGCATTTAACAAAGCTGATCTGCTGCCACCAGGAATTAAATCCTGACACAAAGAACTTGACTTACCCAAGCCTGGTTGGAACAAAGCAAAGAGCGCCATTTGACTGCAGCCCAGGTAGTGATGGCAAGCCTTCGTGGGAAATAAACTGCAGCCATCACAGCTCAGAGGATTCTTTCCTTGCCAGGAATAACAAAAGTTATGCAGGATGAGAAGAAGTATCCCTTGGATAGTCACTGTAGTGTAGTCTTGATGGCAAGCCGGGGAAAGACCAACATGAAGGAGTAATGCCTTCCTAGGGAATGCTTTATGATGGAAGAACTGAGATTGTAAAGGATTTGTTACTTTGAATGACACACATAATTTCTTAAATATTTTCAAATCTGTGAAATAAAGAGCAAACACGAGTCCCCACACCCAAGCAAACACACAGATAGGTTCTTCTGCAACTCCACCCCCTGTGGCTGCTTTTTGCCAACTTCCGCAATGACTTAATTTAAACAAAATCCCAGGACAGACGCACTACAGAAGGCTTCAGCGTCACCTTGGCCTGAGCTTCCTTTTAAAGTGGCAGGTGCCTGGGTTCTCCTTCAAAGGCATGTGTGCTTATTAGCACCCCATGTTGTCAAAGGGAAGCTAATGAGACCCATCTTATTTTGAGATTTGTGTAGGTCGTGGTAATAGCTGTAGTGCTTGAGTCTGCTGTTGATGTTTCTTTGTTTGTGGGAATAAAGGGAAAGTATTGGGGATTAGCACTGTCACCATAGTCACTTCTTCCCTCCTCTCTCCACTGCGAGCCTTAAACAAAGAGCACAGACAAACACAACCTTTGCACTGCACAAAAGTAATATTCAGTCCAATATTTTCTAACTAGATCAGTAACTGAGAATGTTTATTATATCATTGTTAAATATAGTAATAATGCTTTCATAAATTTTCCTTCTCTGAGCAGTGTACATGACACCATATGAGAGTTTAATACCTGTACCTTCCAGGTCACCAAAATGGAAAGGCCAGGGCATTAAGATGGACTTTTTGTGAATCATTAGTAGCATAACATAGCATTCTATAACAGTGTTTCTGTCTGGAAGGGAGGGGGGTGTGAACTTGTGCTTTGCTGTTAGAGCCAGCAGAAAAAAATAATCACGAAGTGCTTTGGGTAATATTCAGGGCTTCTGTCAACACTACCCAAATTACCAGAGTACTTACCATAGAGGCAAACCTTGGGAAACCACGTCAAGTGTTTAGCAACCAGTGATCTCATAGTTTTTCTTATGTAGGCAGCACAGGATGAAAGCCTCCTACAAAGCCTGAGCAGACAACTGACATGTCCCTGCCTGTTTCCTTCAATGGCTGAAAGAAGTCATGGCAGACATTCAAATAAAATCTTCCTCCATATGCACAATTATCTCTGAAGCTACAGTGGCGTATGGTTGCCTCTGTGGGCAGCCTTCACAGGCAGGATGATATCTGAGGTCCTGTGCAGCACTTTGGTTTGGGAAGTAGTTTAATCTGGTCTTGGAGTATCTCATTGCCCTCACTTGAATGAGGACACTTGCCCAGGATGTCTAACTTCTGACGATGAGCAGTTTTGCACAGGTTAGCCCATGCAGGAGGTGGCAAACACTCTGAGGAGGAAAATCCAAGTGTGTTTCTTTACAGAGCCTTGTTCTCCAAACCCTTCTAAAGCCTCCTTCTCTCTCACCCACCAAGCCCCAATGTCTATGCCAAGGCAGGGGTTGCAGAGGACAGTTATGTGACGAGAGTTATTAGGAAATACAGCAGGAGCATCTGATGTCACCAGACACCCCACAAAACGCGCAATACAGGATTATCAGGTTCAATCTCCACTCCAAAGTCAATGGTAATGTGATGCTGTGGTGAACACCTCCATAGTCCACTCCTCCCCTTTCTAAAATGCTGCTGTGTAAATCTAGCCTCAGGACCTATGAACTAGAGAACATACTAATCCATTGCAATTTCATTTATCACTAATTTCTTGTGAAAACTCTTGTCGTCTTTACAAATGCTCTCTGTGAAAGGCTGAACGAAGCAGGGAGTCAAAAGGAAATTCACCTTTCTATCCCTGAGAAATGTCCTGCTAAGAACTGAAATAAGCTCAGAAGGTCACTTCCAGAATATTTAATTTTTGTTTTTTCCCAAATTCACAGACTGGATTTTTTTTAAAGGAATGTTTTTACTTCAGTGTGAGAAATTTCCCATTAGATGTTACTTCATGTTCTAGTGATTCAAAAGTCCTTTGTGAAATGTCAAATCTTTTCAGACATGTTTTGTAAATAATCTGGAACTAAATCTTTTCAACCCTTCTTTCTCTTTCTCCAGGAGCATAGCCAGAATGCTGGGATGCCCTGGAAGAAAGGACTGCAATGCCATAAGTTATGACTTCACGATGGTGTAAAGATAAAAAAAGCCCCAAACAATTAATGTTATACCTGACACTTAATTTACACAGTAACAATTTGAGAGCTGTAAAATCCCTCGCCAGCCTTGTTTAAGCTCACCCTGTGAAAGACATGGGTACTAGTCGCTTTTATTACTGGCAGTGCAGCAACCGAGTATTCTAGAGCTTGTTAAATAAGTTGTGTCAGGTCCACAGATGCTGTAAATCAAACTTGTGTAGTTACTCCAACATAATCTGTGGTCACAGAGGGCTCTCTGGAGTCATTGCACAACCCATGCTGCCCCAGGGAGCTCTTGCATCACGTGCAACATCCCCGCGCTGCGGGCGGTCC
>Ga0181612_138484_pt1 | contig 19441 bp, 10 predicted proteins | sample HoacroProtozoa21_FD_119630 | JGI IMG/M metagenome (GOLD analysis project Ga0181612, IMG submission 119630) | Hoatzin crop microbial communities from Cojedes, Venezuel. Combined Assembly of Gp0051906, Gp0051904, Gp0051908 | reverse complement strand
GGGTCTTGAATATCTCCAGAGAAGGAGACTCCATCAATTAATTGCTTTACAATGCTCCCATCAGAAGTCCTGCTGCGTTCAAGGAACTGAATGGGCAAAAAAATGGAGAAACTTATTCCCCATCTTGCCCCTTTAGGGTTAGAGCCCTGCCCACTCTGCTTTCCGCGTCAGCGTGCCGTGGGGTGACAGGAGCCGGGGGGAGCCGCGGGACCAGCCCGGCCCCGCGGCTGGCTCTTGGCCATCTGGTTGCTGTGGCTGTGAAGGGACAGCCCAGCCTCTGTCACCCTCACAGGGCGGCCCAGGGAAGCGCGTCTCGGGGCAGGGCATCTCCCTGCTCCTCCCAGGGTGAGGGAAGGGACCGCAGCTCGCCGAGGCAGGGACGCCCCAAAGCTGCGTGAGGGAGTGAAGAGAGCAGCTGTGTCTGCAGGTACACCTGGCAGATTTTCTTCCCTTGCTGCTTATTACGGGAAGTCGGGAAGTGGACTGTCCCCAGGGTATTTCTGACTGTGAAGGCCTTCTCGTTCACCAGTAACCTAACTCCCACAGAGGCAGGGGGATCCTGAACACTGACGTGCAGAGGGTGATGCCCGCTGCCATTCTTTGCATCAGCCCTTTGGAGTCACGTAACAGCTCACCATGGATGCTGGAAACTGCAGGCATAAAAACCCGTGCCAATGGGTGTGAAAAACGGACAGAATAAAAATGGAGCAAGGCAAATTGTGTTTCCGAAGGTCTCAGATGCTGATTAAGATAACTTCGGTCTTCGATAGTGCTAGACAGTTTGATTTCCCCACTCTCATACATTAGCAGAATCTTTCTGTGTGTAATGTCCCTTGTACTTTGGAAGAACAACTACACATTAAAAGAAGCCCTCATTTTAAATTTAGTGAAAACACATCTCAGAGTGATTTTATTTCATACTTGACAAAAACCCACTCTTTCCCAGAAACAAAAATCTCCCAGGACAACGGAAAGGCAGCATCAGTTTTTCCTGTGGTTGCAGAGCTCATTTTCTCCTGTAATCGGGTGTTAACGCCTCTGACGCCGTGACCGATACCGGCAGTGACGCGCTGGCACCATCCTATCGGATCAGTGGCCGAGGCGATGGCAGGGCTGTAACATGCGCTTCTGGCTCCAGGTCTCAGTTTCCCGGGGAAGGACCACGCCAGGGTATTCCCTCATTCCTCGGAGGTGTGGGGAGCAGAACTGGGGGGAGCGCTGGCCTGACCGGTGCCTGGCAGGCATCCAGCTTCAGCGTTTCCCGGTGCCACAGGGATCCAAACGCAGAGTTAAAATCCAGATGAATTCGGGGGTGCTCGAGGCGAGACGTGTTCACCTGGGTTCAGAAAGCTCACCATGTGTTTTTAAATAGGTGTATGTCAAAGGCTTTATGAGGTCTTTTTTAAAGAAATGTGTGTAGAGTCCATGTACACACATAGTGGCTGGAAAGCTGCCCAGTGGAAAAGGACCTAGGGGTGCTGGTCGACAGCCGGCTGAACATGAGCCAGCAGTGTGCCCAGGGGGCCAAGAAGGCCAACAGCATCCTGGCTTGTATCAGGAATAGTGTGGCCAGCAGGACCAACGAAATGATCGTCCCCCTGTAACAGACACTGGTGAGGCTGCACCTCACATGCTGTGTTCAGCTTTGGGCCCCTCACTACAAGCACAACATTGGTAAGGCATTGGAAACAGCTGCCCAGGGCAGTGGTGGAGTCACCTTCCCTGGAGGTCTTCAAAAAATGTGTAGACGTGGCACTTCTGGACATGGTTTAGAAGGCATGGTGGTGATGGGTTGATGATTGGACTTGAGGATCTTACAGGTCTTTTCCAACCTTAATGATTCTATGACAAAGAACGAACTAGAGATGACACTACGAAAAATAAAAAGTCGCGACACCCCTCCTCTATCATTACGAATGAGAAAAACTAGAAAGTGGTGGACCAGCCTGAAAAGCAGCTCTATTTAGATTGGTGTCTTTAAGAAAGAACATGATCAGAATTCTTTCTAGAGAGCATATTCTTTAAGTTCTGTTCAATCTGTTACTCGCATAGCCACTAACAATTCAGGTTACACTCATGCTGATAGCAAATTTAAGACTCAGATGATAGCTGAAACCTTGACCATAATTTACTGTGACAACTTCATACTAAAAGTATCAAAAAAAGGGAAAAGGCCTGGTTTGAATGAGATATCAGGTGGAAGGATGATCAGCTTAGAGACAGCAGAGGAGGAACAGAAGAAAAGAAAAGAAGAGGTTGCTCTTCCTCTCCTTGGATTCCTTAACCTAAGATTCAATTAACAGCATACAACTCCACAGCAGTACAGGAATGGCACTTTTCAGACCAAGGCTATCCTTAAAAAAGCATGTAAAGATGGTAAATTAAAATACTGGAAGCAATACTAACTTTACCTTTTCCTACTCTCTAGCTTGTTGCCCAATGCAGGAATTACTACAAAGCCTTTATACCTGGAGCCTAGCACACCCAACTCAAGGCAACAGAGCTTTGTATTTAAATGCAGAAGCTTAAAAGCAACGTTGACAATACGCAGACAAAGCCTTCCTTTTCTCTCTAGTGGAAATGAAGGAGCTTAGCTACAGGGTTTTAGCAATCCTTAGGGCTAATGCAGCTCTACCAAAAAGTATACTGAGATTTAGTTAAGTCAGTTCCCTATCCTTAAACACATGGTTATTACAAACCATATACAAGCTTATATACACACATATATAAATGAAGTTATAAATGCACAGTGGACTGATTTGTCATCTCTAAGACAACTGCAGACAGCCCTCACGCTACTTGTTTATCTGAACTGCACACTCTGAACCTAGCAGTTAGAGTGAAACCAATTTGACAGAAGTCTGCCGATTTACAAGCACACACCTACTTCATTGAGACTGGTAAGGTTGTAAATGAAGTCTATTATATCATTTTAGATGATGCACAAGATACGAGTATTGCCTTTTAACTTCGACTATTTTGATTTATTTTACATTGACAGAATGAACTAGTAATTTGTGTGTTTAGACAAGTCAAACTTACTTAAATTCAGATGAGGACTTTGTTTCCTCCCCCTCAGAATCAGCAGAAATGTTTACTAAAGTCTGAAAGCAATCAGAGAGCTTAACTTCATTAATTTGGAATTGCCTCCCCAATGCCACTTCTCCACCCTGTTAACCTGAAGCACTAGGGCTGGGGGAATATCAAACCAACTTTTATCTACCAATCTGAAAAGTTCATAACAGATGTTTGGTCTTCTGTGATTACAAGTGTCTAACAAGTCACTAACACCTATAACCTGTCTAGATCAGTTGTAGTACAGCTAGAATCTTATTTTAGTAAATTATCAGCTTTGTCTGTGCTTTAGCACAACTGTTAAGCAAATTCTTCAAGGTCAGCTTCATGCAAAAAGCTTTAAGTTTTTAACTTAGGCTTATTGGGTGTTCCACAAGGAAAGCTCATCTTTTCCACCCTACAAGGCTAACATAAGACAGTCGCTTCAATCCCACAAAGAATGCCAGAGCAAAAGGAACTTTGTACTGTAACACTGCATTATCTTCAGTCAACTTCCAGTATTTGTGCAAGGTGAAATTCTTCTTCTAGAACAAAGTCCAGATAAAAAGGCACTACAGCTAAACTAACTTCCTCAATCTCATACTAGTCAAGAGGCTATGCATCTACACAGTATGTCTTATGTTGCTTACCAGTCCAATGAAGAGCTCATTTGTCTTGCATACAGCGTTTCAGATCCCATATTGGCCAGTAAAAAAAAAAAAAAAAAAAATCAAAATTTGTTCCAGAATTACATTTATCATAGTTTCCAGAGATGTCCCAGACAAAAGTCCCTATGGGGAATACTGCGGATGCCAGAAGAGCAGTCCAGAACCATACCAAGAAGCCTGACAGGGCAAGGAATCGCTGCTTCCACCTCCTCAGAGGGCTGGAACAGCGCCCAACTCCCACAACATCTGTCACACGACAGGCACAGAGCTGCTAAACTGAAACAGCAAGGTCATGGGAACACAAGAGCAGAGGATTTGGAGACTCTTTGCTGGTGAAACATACCAGAAGAGTAGACCTTTCTTTGTCTAGGAAGGGAGGCCCAAATTGGCAATCTTGCTGCAGCTGTTGAACAGAACAGTGCTCTCTGCAAAGCCCATGCTCCTGTGACTCTGCTAAAGATCACCATTTCCTCCACAACACAAAACATATACTTTTTATCTCAATTGCTGCAGTGCAGTATATCTCATGGTTTAAACTCATATCTGGTTATTCACCAGACAGGCTAAGACACAGGCACACACACATCCTTCTGCCAGTTTAGAGCAAGACAGCTGAAGGCAATAACATCTTGGGCAATCTCCAGTAATCTTTTTGCAGAAGTTAATCAAAGCCTCAAGTCTTTCTGTCCAGAAGGGGATTACAGACTTTGTCACCTTACCACCCAGACAGTAAAACATCTCCGAAGATGCTTCAGGAGCATCACATGCCTGTGGCTTGAAATAAACAAATAATAACTAAAAAATAATCAATCTTAAATTGGAAACCTTCACCCACAAACACTATAACCAGCACCACTCGGCTCTCTGGTCAGCATGGATTGACCTTTTAGCTTCACAGAGCAGGAACTCAAGTCGATCTCCTTCACTCTGCAGCTGCAGCGCAACGTTCCTGATTGTACATGGATGCAGGCATGCGTGTACACAGAGAAGCACCACATGGCCTGGGAACTCCATTCTCTCAAGCATTTTGAAAACTGGATTTATTCCACAAGCTGTCAGAAGAACATAACTAGTTGGTCATAAGAAAGAAAATCCTGAAACAAAACTTTGTTTCCCTGGTTTTGCCCTCAAAAAAAAAAAAAAGTATGCTTATTCAAATGTTTAAAATAGCTGTCATTCTAGTTGAAACCTGTCTAATGTAACTTGTGGGTATGGAGCTAAAAGCATATTTTCTACTGGAACTTTTTCAGCATGATTCAGAACTGTCCATTTGTGCTTTCAAGACATAAATAATCTTCCACCTGCTTCTTAAAAAATTTTGGTTTAGATCATGCTCTTAAAGTTTCTTTCCTTAAATGGGATAATTTAATCATTAAACCTTGTAAGGTTTATTTGGAAAATGCACCATGAAGTCAAACTCATCCACAGTTTAGTTTCCAAGTGAGAGACTAAACTAAAAATAGTTGAGGAATTAGAAGTTTCAATTCGAATTCTTTATCATTCCATTTTACTCACCATGAAGAATTACTGGATTTGTACTAGCAGCAAGACTCATTTCTGGAATCTCTACAAATATTTACAATTAAACTCAGACCACCTGAATTTTATGGATCCCTGACAGGCTAGGAATCCAGGCTCTGCTCAATTCAACGTCATTTTCCCCCAACAGCATCGTCATCTTTCACCTCACTTGCAGCCCGCCTCAAAGGGCTAAGAAGCATGGGAAAAGTACTCCATCACAGGATATCTGCATCAAGGAATGACTGCAAGATCTTTTCAGCCCTGGTTCTATTTGAAACTCCACAGGTAGAATCTAGAAAAAGGTCACCTTCTCTAAAATTCCTAGAATCTTTCTAATTTCAGCATCAGCTTTGTTATTCTCATCAATTCTGCCTCCCTATTAGATTCTGAAAATAAAAACTAGAGACGGCTGGGTCCAGTCAGCAATAAATTAAGTAACAGCAGCATAACTTCTACCACTCATGATGATTTCAAGAAAACTAAGTGTCATTAAAAAAAAAAAATCTAACTTCTTTCCCCATAAGACTACATATTTATTTGATGGCAGCAACAGGGAACTTTAGAATATGTTTCTGCAAGATACCGGACTTCAGCACAGATGAGCTCTTGCAGATCTAGCTTGAGCTACTTGCCACAATTTCTGCCACTGAACCACACTGCTTCAGCAACTAAGCGTTTCTTCTCCACTTCATACTAATCTGCCTGACTTCAGTGGAGCACTCACATGATCCAGCCATGAGAGTGCTAAGTACAGGAATCAAACCATTCCTAAAGTGATTATTTATACCCTCAAGGTCCAACTCAGCAACACAGGGGCTTTTACAGCACTTTTGCCTTAAAGAGCTCCCGTGTCCTCTGTCAGGTTTTTCCCTACTGCTTGGCCTCCTACTTATGCCATACCTTTAACAAATTTCTGACATGCAATGCTGCAAAAGTATTTTTTTAGAGTGAAGCATCACTGGATGCGATCCCTGACCTGGCTTTCAGCACAGCCCCACAAGCAGCTGAAAGGGCAGGTATCTGCCTGCAGCACCAGGACGGGAACGAGAAGCCAAGAACTCTTTGAACTCGTACTGACCATGAAACACCCGTACTCTCAAAACACAGCCTGTAAGGCTGTTCAACAAAAGCAAGCACAAGCATTCCTAAAATAGATGTGTGTAGTCCACGACAGGCAGATTTAAAAAAAAAAAAAAAACACAATTAATCAGGAAGGGAAAGGAGGAAAGCAGCCAGACAGCAGCACTGTCAGTGCAATCCTGAAGTGTTCTGCTCACAGTCAACCGTCGGACAGTTTTCCCTTGGAGGGAACTAATAAAACCTCTCATGCTGAACTTCACAGAATTGGCACAGTAGCAGAGGATGATGGGTCTTGTTGGTTACACACACTGACTTGCATCTCTTCAGGATGCAGAATTGCATCAATGCACTGCAGCTGCATCCAGTGAAACCAGTGGTCACACACAGAGGAACACAAGTTACACTTGCACTCACGAGGTCAAGTGCAGTGCCCTGGATTTCAGCAGCACTGTAATAACTCTGGTGTAACAACAGAAAAACAGCTGACCACGAGCACTCAGTGTAAAGACAAGAAAGTAAACATAAGCCTGGAATGCATAACAAGGGAACATTAAGTAAGGAGCAATGCCATTACATGTAACATTCAGAAAACCATTACTACAACATTGCTGTGCCCAGCCCAAATGTCTGCACATCATGCAAAAAGCCAGAAAAAAGCTACAAAGAATAATTTTGAGTCTGAAAAGCATCTGGAAATAAATGGTGGTTTTATCTATTTACACAATCAAATACAAGACTAAGAGGTGGCTTGCATGTGAATTCCACATACCTTCACGTGGAGAATATTTGTCCCCCATAGTCCCAGGACTTTTGGTCACATGCCTGCCCAGGTACCAACACAGGGGACAGCAGCGACCATAAAAATATCAGATACAATAGAAGACCTGTTATCATTCTGAAGAGTCCATGTACAACCCGAATAAGTAACTGCTTCTCATTAAAGACTTAAAGGCAAACTAATGATATCCAAGGACAGCTGATGCTAAAAAGTGACAGGCTTAAAACACATTCTTGGAAGGAGTTCTAGAGACTGATCAGGGAAGGTGAACAGATTAAGTGTTGGCAATGATCCTTTTCTGACCTGAAACAAATCTATAGTTCAGAACCTATTCATTTGCAAGCCATTGATATGACTAACTCTCCAATATAATTTAAAGAGTGATAGTCCAAATGATATCTAGAGAGAGCAGTGAGTTGACTTCCATTTAACATCATCATAACAGCCTTAACAGAAGATTTAAACAGAGAAACAAAAGGGAACAGAGACAGCTGGAACCTCTGCTAGCCACTTACCCAAAGCACGTTTTCTTACTTTGCAAATGTGGCAGCTCTATCAGAAGTGGCGATGAAACTGCCAGGGCATGGGGGGAAGATACAAACAGGTAACAATAATCATATTAGTGATTTTCTGCAAATCCTTCATTCTAACAATTCCCTTTGAAAAATAATTGCTTGTAAAAACAAGAAGTTCTGTTAGTATGTATAAGTTTGTATTTGTTTAGTCAGGACATCAGAAAAATGTCTCCCTTACTACCTACTCAAGCACACACAAAAAAAAAAAAAGGTGCGTCATAAATCCTAGCTACCTCAAAACGTCAGTTCCATTCCTTACTGCCACCAGGAACCAGCAGTCTCACAAGGGCTTCCGAGATACAAAAGTCACTTTGACTAACACCATAAACTCATTTAGCTCTGAAATCAAAGCTGCGCGCTTGCTTCCTAGCAGTAACTACAGTGCCTGCTTCTGCATTTAAAACCTATCCTTTAGCTGTAAAACCACTCCAGGTTTATTAGCACTGTAGGTTATGTTCACACACAGGACAGAAACAGAAGCGCACTCCAGAGCACACATTTCCTCATCAGCCCTGCACCCAGTCTCCCGCTCTCTGGTTCGTCTCTTGAAGAGCTTCCACTACCACCTGCGCAGAGGCCGAGGTTACCCAAGTTTGGAATTTCACAGAACATTCTTCTCAAGCAAAGAAAGCAACAGCCTTGGAAGTAAACAAAGTGGTCACATCTTGTGCCCCTGGAACTGCACTGAATTCATATTTTGCCTTCAGGGACATTTTTTCAGCACCACAAACTGCTGTTGGATTGCACAGGGTCAGACAACTATCCGGCGATTTGCTTCCAGTGAGTGCTTGCACTCTATGGGCAAGACCACAGAAACGGAGAACGTCATCCTCCATCTCACCAGTACGAGCTGTGCAATGCAGACAGACTATTGCACCATTTTACAAACTACTACAGAAAGTCTGCCATTTTCTAAGACTCACAAGAGGAAAAGTGGGAGAAAAGCTTTCTTTCCCAGATACACAGCAGAACTGGAGAGTCTGACCCAAAACTCCTGCGGGGAAGCAGGCGGCATTACAGCGATAGCTCCCCGCGCCTGGGACTTTTCACAGGATCTATATTTGGGAGCTCCCACAAGTCATTTAGTGCTGCCCTAGTCTTGACAGCCTTACCCTGTTAATGAGGTTAGTGCATATGCAATAAAGAGGAATTCGTGCTCTTTAAACACTGCCCTAGCTTCCTTGCAGCCTAACCATTCAGTTGCCCTGTAGCTTGCAGAAGACAGCTCTTCTGAACGCCTTGCTGAAGATTTTGGTATTACTTAAAAGCTTTATCTGCCTTAAATTGAGAAACATTTGATCTCAGTGAACAGTAAGATGTCTTAGAAATCCTGAAAGCAAAAGAAACAAAGCTCATTTTGAGGGCTGTCCTTCAAGATAGCATCTGCACTTCAGCTTGCCCACTTCCAACAGCTACTGAAAGTCACCATGAAGCCACAGAGGTTCTACAGACTATTCTCTCAATAGAAAGCTTCTAGCACTCAGCTTACTGAAACAGCTGGGAAAGTTCTCTGCTCCTGGCATTACACAAATGCTGAGAAACTGATAGTTCTAACAGGGAAAAATCTGCTTGCTGAAATGAACTTTTGATTAACAATACTTTCTGTTTATGAAAGACCACATCTTTTTCCTTTGTCTGACAGATTATGAGCATGCTGGAAATGTTATCAGATGATCAGTTTCTCTCCGTCAAAGTAAGATGAAATTCTTCTGGAAGAAATAATTCTATCAGTATTAACACCACAACATGTGGTGGGAAGAAATAAAGGTCCCTTTCCTGGTCATAACCATATTCTTAAAGCAAAGTCTTTGCCTAAACAGCTGAACTTTTTTTCTAAAATACACTTTATGATCAAACTATAAAACAAAATATGCTGGGGGTTTAATGTGAAAATACATCAAAATCCAAGCACACAAACTGTAAAATGAGAATATCTGCTGGCAAATTTCAGTAGCAGCAAACAAAAATCACTTGTTTTTGTTTCACAGTGCTCAATTTTTCTATTCCCACCCCCTGCCGAGAAATGCAGTCATCAACTTCAGTCTATTTTTCTAATATACAAATGCTCAAACTGTTTCCTCATTTTTCCCATACTTTGTAAACATCTTTACTTCTTAAAGTCACAAATGATGCATCAGAAAGGTTTTACTATAGGATAAATCTGTAATGCAAATAGCGTACCAACATGCTGCACAGCAAAAAGCAATTCTAAGCGATACCAACAAAAGAGGGGATGGCTCAGAAAACTCAAGAGGAAAAACAAGTGAAGGTGATGAGTAATCTCAGCTTGTTTCCAATTCTAAATTTAAGAATACTACAACAATATTTGTTGTGCAGATTATTTCCTCATAGATTGACCTCCCAAAATATATTACACACCTTTTATGAACTACAAAAATCCACGAATTAAAAAAAATTTTCCCCTCCCAGTGCCTACTGTTTGCGACAAACGATTTGACTACTGGCAAATGTTTTGATGCCTCAAAGGCTCCCCCCATTTTCACACCCAAAACCAAGGGTTTGATTCCCTGTTTTACAAGTTTTGCAACAGTTCATTCAACAGACAAAATCCAGCTGTGAAATATCATTGTACGAGAGGAGGGGAGTGCAGCGAGACAGAGCAGACTACAGGAGGATGACAGCTTAAGCAACCAGCATAAAGGAGAAAAGGAGAAGTGCTACAGTCAACATTTAATGGCTTCACTGGCCTCCGTAAAAGGCACCGGCGATCTCTGCCATGCTAGTAAGCAAGTCCCCCCATTAAGAAGAAAACCCCATCAAAATTAACATCTTCTGATTAACTGGAAGTCAAGAGCAGAACTACAACGTGCTGCCAAGAGCTGCTGCGCGCAGAATGCCTTGTGCAGGGCAGATGGCGGGCACGGGTAGAGCCACCCTGCAGCGAGGTGTCCGAGCCCCAGCTCACCCCTGGCCGTGGCTGACGAGGCTCATGGGCTCAGGAGGAGACACACCGCAGGGCTGAGAACGCTCCTCCTCGGAGAAAGGCAGTGTCTCACAAAGAACATAACATCCTGCTGCCTTTGCTTCATTGCTGAACGACAGGGAAAGTAAAAAAAAAAAACACCAACACCCTAAAGCAAGCCCGATACATGAAATAGTAGGAAAAGGGAGGAAAAGAAATGAAATCTTTTGCACAACAAGCAAGTTGTACTGCTGCTCTGTTAAACCAGCTCTTCCCTCCACAGAGCTACAGCAGGGCGTCTGAATTCACATTGATACATACCGGCACCCAAAGATCACAACACGAGAGGAGGTTAAGAGGATGCTGCCCACTGGACTTCACAATTCCAGAGTGCTGCCTATCCTAGTGATACAGCCTATTTTGAAGAATACCACTCTTCACTTACTTGCTTAATTCAAAGAGATAACAGACTCATCATTCATCATCTCTCAAAGCAAAGCACTCGTGGAAGGTTCATTATTCAGGAAGAATTTCTACTCAGTAAGTAGCCTGAATATAAAACCTACATACTGAGGATTTGCATCTCTACTGAATAGTGATCTTTGTTGCAACACGACAACTGTACAGAGTACTGGCATTTTCAGATCTGCTTATAAAAATGGAAGCTCTTGGGTTTGGTCTTTTTACATAAATGCAGGACCTCAATTTAAAATCATGCCATATCACAGCTCTGAGAACCACTAACAAGGTATGAAAGAAATTTAAATAAATGACAGAAAACAACCTTGGCCAATTCTGGATGGGAACAAGGGAGAAGGAAAAATTTCATAGAAGTGCTCCTTTTCTCAGGAAATGGGGAAAACACTCACACAGTTAAAGCAGGTAACATTTGGACATCAAGTCATTTTGTTCAGACTTCACACTAACAAAAAAGATGTGATGAAGTTAGCACGCTTATTTTATCCATCAACATTAAAATGAGAATTTGTTCACAGCCTAGGGTAACGTTAAAGCTGAAGAAAGCCAACTGAAACTGCTTATTGTCTAATACAAAACCTACAAGGCCTCACATAGTGAAATGTACACAGTGAGAAACTTTAAACCTAAAAATGGGAAGTCGTTTCCTTGTTTAGTCTCAATTCAGGCAGGAAAAGAAACAGGTGTTTTCCCAGCCAAGAATGCTAAGCTACAAAATGCCTCTCAAGTCCATATTATTTTTTATATATATACACACACAAAAAAAACCACTAATCAAAATTACGCATACAATCAATCACTAGTACTACAAAGTACTACTGTGAAAAGCATTATTTTCAAACAGCCACAAAATAATTCATCCTTGGATAAGTTATCCTTTGAAATAATGTTGCAGTCTACAATAATTTATTTAATTACCAGTCACAATCCCCAAGTTATAATGCTATGCTTTTTTAACTGTATATTTGATACTGGTATGTATGTTCATATGAGTCCAGATTCTTCAAAGGAAAGGACCTACACTCTGCACATACTTGTGTAGTTATTTCTTGTATTTCACAAACATTAAATTGGGTCCTGCATTAGTATTTCCAGTCTCTATCATATAAACTGTATCAATGTATTAAAATAATTAAATACAGTAACATCTGAAGTCAATGTGTTTGTCAGTATACTTAAAAAAGAAAAGGCGACATTTGGTATTTGTTTGGATAAACTGTCTGTGGTTCCGTAACAACAAGGAAGGGAAATAATCTGAATCTGTACAGATGAAAACCATAAATAGCCAATATAAATTAATGCTTGATATTCTTCATGCTTTACAGAGGGAGTCCGAGTCTGGAACTTCAACAAATACTTCAAAATAATATCATCACGTTACAGCTAATGGTCCAGGACATATTTAAATTGATGCATAGAAATAAATGGAAGCAGCAAGTCAAATGAAAAGCAGATGGTCACTCTAAACACTTCATTACCCTCCAACCCTTTTATTTCTACTGCAGAAAGAAAAAAAGAACATTTACCATTGTCTGCATTTGAAAACAAATACTAAAAACCCCCATGTGTTTCTCAAGTAATTTAAAATACTAACACAGCAACACTGTACATACATTGAACAGCTGTTGACTTCATCCTTCTAGCAAAAAATAAAAAATCATTTGTACCTGTACTTCGCAAAGAGTCTACAGACTCAATGACATGTATGTCCTCCCTTTTCTCAACCGCTGTCCCACACCATTTGAGTTTTCAGGTTCACTTTTGTAGTCTCACATGAAACCATGCATTTTAAAGTGAGGAGGTTTATCCTTCAAATTAACTATTCCATCAGTCACCACCAATGTTCCCCTAATGTCTGCTCTCCAACCAGTAATGCTCAGGACAAGCGGTCACCCGCACTTTGCTGGTCAGGCTGGCTGAGCCAGCCACAGACCCCTGGTTACAGCTGGGAAATTGCATTTTTGTGGGGAAGGAACAGGACTGGGGAGCACTTCAAATTTCTGACAACTGCAGAGAACTACAGAAATTATCTAAACTGGTAGGAGGGAATGGGCCAGAGAACTGTGCTTGAGGTCCAAACCAGAAGGAAGCAGACCTCTAGTGCTCTTTGAAGCACCTCCCAGAAGAGATCCTCCACGGTGAACTGCTTCACAGATTGTGTAGCTGCTCCTGCGATGCAAAGAAAACTGCTTTTACAGATCAGGAAAACACAGTGGGGGAAAAAACAAACACAAAACTAAAAGAAATCTGCTCTTATTAAAAAGAAAATTCAGTAGGCATCATGCTAGTAATACAGATGATACCCTCACAGAAAAAGTATAGAGAATTGCTCATGGAGGAGATTGCAAAGGAGAAGGGTGGGTGGAAATGGTTGGGAATTTAAAAACAGAAGCCCTGAATAGGAAAATGTACCTATGCTTGGGGAAGGAGAGAGACTAAATGAAGTCAGCCTCTCTGAGAAAGTTACAGGAAAAAAAGATCTTTACAGAGGGGTCACAAGTAGAAGCACAAGGAAGCGCATGAGGAAGAAAAGCATGCACAGAGAAGCAGGGGTAGAAGTATCTGTCCCCTGTGTTTCAGAAAAGAACTGGATAGACAATACATCCCATACTTTATATACCATTTCTAGTTTCTTCACCATTTCAGCCTCTTTCCTGTACTACCTTCTACAATCCAAACATAACTAGTTCTCTGTTTGCTCGTCTATATTGGCTGCACTTCCAAAGTCTCTCTACTCCTATTTCCTCCCTCTTAAGAACTTTTTACACACCCAGACATTCTTTTTCGTCTTCAGGACCACTACTAAGGGTCTGAAGCTACAGGTTTGCTACACAGCAACCCAGTCTTGCACATAAACACTAGAGAAAAAAAAGACCCAAACGGATTAGATGTCCACTGTTTACAAATAAACACATTTTTAACTGTTCTGAAAGTTTCCCTCTTATTGACCATCTCCATTCAAATCCATGCGGTCTTCAGAGTTTCTCCAGTGTGCATGAGCACGTAGTTAAGTCCAGCGCAAACAGCTGCTACTGAAATGCATTTTCGTGCTAACAAACAAGAGGCCCAAACACGCTGACATTTCATGCTTTCCCAAGCATAGCTGTGTTCTACTCCATTGTAAAAAGGCTTCCAAAAGAACGCATTCAACAACCTTACCTTCCACCCATGTCTTCAAACACGTAAGCTCTCCATCAGAGCATCAGTACCAGGTGCTCATACTTTTTGTCTTTGCGGTATACTACTCTCATCATTGGCTTTCTCCCCCTTACTGGTTGTCAACTCTTTGCAGCAACGATCCTGTTATCCTGTGTCTATCTGTATTGCATTGAAAAATGGCATTGGTTTCCATAAATAACTATTTGAACTCACAAGAAGAATTTGTCTAACATATGCCAAAACAAAACGCTGTTCATTGTCTCCCTCTTTTACTGTGTACTGTTGAAACGTCTTTTATCTGCTGTAGAGTTATTTGGGATGTTTGGTGAGCGTGTCAATAGCCTGCAATTCCCTCTTCTCTCCCAAGAGCCTAACACCACACATTTCTGCAGCACAGCTGCAGTCCCACATCCACATCCCATCTCATTCCTGTTTCTCTGGGGCTGCATGTGTCCCTGGCTTTTAGTACACGATTCTACTACGAATGTTTTTCACACACCTTCAGTACACACAGCAGTGCATCAAAGTATACGGTACATGCATAACATAATTAACGGCTACTGCCAGAAGACAGCACATCAAGCTCTGGCTACAGTTACTTGATCAGAGCTGTAAGGTAATGAAGAGGCATTTCAATGTGAGCTGCAGAAGGAAAATACCCAACCTCTTCTAATAATGGAGTTTGATCAGTTTATGAAGGGGATCACAGGTGCTGGTGCCCACAGGAGTTCATGGACATGAGAGGCCTTTCTAGTGCTCAAATATGCTCTTAACGTTTTCTAGCAAGTACTCTAATTTTATGCTGTTGAAAGGTAACTTCTGCATAAAGAAGGCACATTACCAATTTCATAACTGATAAAAGCCTTAAAGAATTAATAAAAAAATCCTGTACCCCACCTGATTTAATATATCTATTTGGGTGGGGGGTAACTCCTCAGTTCGGAGACTCCAGAGAATGACGTGAATCTAAGTGTCCACACATACACAAGTGCATTTCTCTAGAGTTACTATTCCTGAAATGTCATTAGGAAATCATGTATGATGTAAAAGAACGAAAAAAATGAGTTGTACTTCTCTCCTGATATTTATAACTTTATCAGGTCAAGCACACTAACCAATAATTGTAAGATAGAGATCACTACTCAAGATTAATTCAATATTTACATTTGATGTAAGCATAGAGGCCAGACAGCGAATTTTGTTATGTTCGTGTTAGTCCAGCAAGAAAAGGATACAACACAGAGAAGATCAGAGATTAGGAAAGGGTGTTGAAGAACATTTACTATCTCTATCCTGAAGTGTTTCCATAGCAGCCGAAACAATTATTAAAACAGATACACCAAAAGGGAGGCAAATAAATAATATAAAAGCTATCCATCTGAAAACAATTCATAGATTTGAAGAGTTATACTTAACTTGTTCACTAATTTAATCATTAAGTATCACCTACTTTCTAATACATCACACAGGTCTTTGTAATGACGTTCACAGCAGCACAGAAATCTATCAGAGCAAGGAGATTTTTAGAAAGGGGTATTTATGACAGACAATGCATTGACTGCTGTGGCTTCATGTCACAGAAAATGTAAGGTATCCTGTATCTGCTTTGCAGGATCAGGCTTCCCATAGTAGAGTTCCCTCTTTTTTATCCCACTTTGATTAAACAAACCCGAGAACACCCTACATGTGCTCCTTCCCCTCCTGCCCTCCTCCAGCTTATTGCAGAATACAGTTTTCCATGGCATGAATAAAAAGGGACATTAATTCCTGCGACCCTGGACAGTCCCACTGAATAGCTATCTTTCACATCCTCCCTTTAAGCTTTCATGAGATGCACTGAATTAAAAATCAGAGACTCGGTTTTCAGAAATGCCAGCAACCATGTCTTGGAGTCAACAAGAATTTGGCTTTTTGGCCTCATCTGAGAACCATCTATAGACTGTTCCGTTTACGCATTAACTAGCAGGCATCATCACCGCTGCGTAAATGTCAGTGCTCTTTCCCTGCTTTCTTTATGTAAGAACACAGCATCATCCATAACCAGTTTTTCTTTCATTAATGTCATGAGTCCGCCAGAAAAACAGGCAAGATTGTTTTGACAGCAGCAAGCAAGTGGCCTTCCTACAGCTGAACTACAAAACCTAAACAAGTAACAGCCTCCAATGTAAGTGAAGATGCAACACAAAAGGTACTAAACAGGTTCTCAACGGTAAAAAGAAATACACCGATACCTATGTGCGAGAGAGGAAAGGATGGTTTATAATGCAAGTATTTTTCTCCTTGCATCAGTTCTTTTAACTAGATTTCCGATGTGCAGTCGTGTGGCATCAGGTCAAGAGGAAGTAATGACACCATTTACGCTCCCCCCTCCCATGGGAAATCACCCCACAGCAACACAACTAGTCAACTGCCACTCACTCCCTACACAACAGATCCAACCTTAATAGCATCTCACATTCAGTACAGGGCCCTGAGGAGCTCGTGGGTTTAAAAAGCCATCCAGCGCATTATTCTGTTTAGAAAGAATACTTTCAAAGTACACAGTTCTTGCCTTAAGAGTGAAAAGCAATCCTTGCAACTTCATGCGAGAAGCTGAGTGAAGAAACCATTATCCAGGGGTACCCACAGTGGTCACAATAATTTTATGTTTACATTTGTACGGGGACAGCTGGGTAGGAAACAAGGTCAGGAAAGCTGGAGAACACCTACCAGAGACAGAGCAGACAGCACCTCAGGAGGGCAGGCTGGCGGATGGGGTAGTCCAAGGGCAGAGGGCACGCAGCAAAAAGAGTAAACTGCAAATGCCCCAGAAAGAAGTGGGCGTGGAGATGCAAATAGAGAAGGAAGGTGACTCTGGCCACAATACTGCTGTACAGCCTAGAGAACGACACGCTAAGGAAGGACTCCAAGATCAGGATAGATCTCTACTTCTGCTGACACCATGAGCAGATGAAAGCTTACCAAATGCGCAGTTTCTAATACAGAATCATTGCATAAATGCTAACGTTAACCTACTGCTGCAGGATTGTGTTTCCAGCACGACCACCAGCCCCACATATGAGAAAACACTGTGGCAAAAACTGATACATTTAACCCGGACAAAAGTTGCAGGGTTTTAGGTTTGCTGGAGTATTAAAAAAACCAAAATAGTAAGTCAAGGGAAAAACCTGAAACATTTTTCTGCAAGCATAGCTAAAGTTTTCCCTCAGTTATGTCTTTTCTGTCATTCCTCCACACAAACAACAGACTCTGTAGTCTTTAAAATCTAATAAACCTTACAATTAAGTGAAGTCTTAGACAGCAGCCTAAAAAAGTTGTAATTATAAGAACATCATGTCGTAATATCAACAAGTTCCTTTATCCACTGGAAGGACAACTGGGGTGTAATGTTAGTAGGTAGTAAAAAGAGCACATTTTACAGATGCCAGTATCTCCCCAAAGGAGTGCTTGTGAACACAATCAGCAGCACAGCAAAGTCCTCTGCAATTATCCACATACTTGACTTCATGGGTAAGCTGCTCACTGGTGATGAAGCCGATGCTCTCTCCCTTTCCTTAAAATTTGAGCTGAAGTGGAAAGAAACCACCATACACTTTTTTTTTCTGATGGGAAAGATGCTACTCAATTCATTCAGCTTGACCAGATCTGTACCACAGCTCGAGTATTAAAGCACGTTCTGTTCCAGGCCCTAATCCTGTAAGATCTAGCACTGCAAAGCTCAGAGAAACTTTACTGATGAACTTCTATAAATGGTGCAACGCCTCTTTCAGTTTTTTGAGCTCTCAGTGTGGGTGTTGCTTTCTGTGAAAGAAAGGGAAAAAGCATGAGGAACAGATATGCAATTCAAGAGAACAGTTTTTAATCCTCAAAACACTGGCAGCTATTACATGCTCCAGAGTCCTCTACCAGTCTACGGATTTCAGTGGGGAAAAAAAATAGAAATACCGACTTCTTGCCTTGTCTTTGGACAAAGGAACAACAACCACTACACATGCAGCTCACATTCTGGAAACGCTGGCAGCCCAGGCTTCGTCTGGAGGTCAAATTCAAGCAAGAGTCCTCCACAGCTTCTTTACTGGACCAAGCAGATAGTTCCATATACTTTCAATACTCAAGGACTAAGAGTGCCATTACCTCATTTTCCAGTGCTTCAAAACCACCGACCATTCTGAACAGGCTCCACAGCAAAAAGAAAAGCCGAACTCTGACAAATCAGAGGGAGTGTATAACCTTAAGCAAAATATTTACCGAGCTTATCTACATAGACCTCTGCAAGTAAATCCTTAGCATGCTGATAACATTCATCAGGTCTTCTTTAGGAAAGATTTGTGCCGAGATGTCAGAAGGAGCGCAGCAAGTTGTGAAGGAGATGCGGGGCGAGGAAATGTGTTCGCATTCCCAATATCTGGAAACGCGTGGTCTAGTCTGCAAGGCAAGGGAGGCCTGACAATTCTGCAGCGAGTATCTCTAGGTGGCTCCATCCACATACTCCTGTGTTCGCTCGCAAGAGTATTACTCCATCTCTTCGGTTTCTTTTAAGCAAAAACACTAGGGTTGCCTGATTCCATGTTTTAGTGAAATGTTGCCAATACACATAGACAATTATTAATATGAAAGGCACTTGACAAGATTCAAGAGGTACTCTGAAGAAAACCACTCTCACACTAGTGGAGATTAAAGCAGTGAGCAACTGATGGGGCTGTTACACTCATTATCAGCAAGCTCTCCCACCTACTTTTGTAGACCACCCTTAAAGGCTGGTGATCAGCGGGGCTGAACTGGAAAGCAGGTGAAAGGTTCTTCAAACGTGACGAACTTCCATACGATTTTAGGGGTAAGCTGGTTTTCAGGAGGGAGGGAAAAGCCCAGCGACACAGGGCAGGCGTGGAGTGTCTCCCAGCTGCGGGAACCAACGCCTGACAGAACCTATATCCCGCAGATGAGGAATGCGCGCCGCGCGGCTTCCTCTGGAGAGGGAGACGGGCGCGCAGCGGGCTCCGGGGACGGCGGAACGCCCGCGAAGGCGGCCCGGCCTCACGGCAGGCGGACACGCACCCGCACCCCGCTCCGCGGGCCGGCGCCGGCCCTTCCTCATTCCTCCGGCGCGGCGGCGGCAGGGGGAAAAGTTCAGCGCCGGCACCGGCCGCGCACCCGAGCCCCGGGCCCCACCCCCCCAACACCCGTCGCCGCCTGAGGCGCTGCGGCC
>Ga0181612_164860_pt1 | contig 19444 bp, 20 predicted proteins | sample HoacroProtozoa21_FD_119630 | JGI IMG/M metagenome (GOLD analysis project Ga0181612, IMG submission 119630) | Hoatzin crop microbial communities from Cojedes, Venezuel. Combined Assembly of Gp0051906, Gp0051904, Gp0051908 | reverse complement strand
TTCTCCTCCTTTTTTCTTTTTTGACACTCCCAGCCCTGCACATGCCCAGCCGCTGCTGGGATCATTCCAACCCAATCCATTTCTATAGGCAGAGCACAATAAAGGCTCTGTGGAAATGCTTAAGTATATTACCAGTAAATCAATGCATCCCACTCAGCTGACAGTTTACGCAGAGAATGATCAGGTAGTAATAGTAACTGTTTCTTCAAACTTCCCAGACTAATAGCAGGTTCCTGCGAGCGATGCCCCACAGAGACAACCGCCTTTTCCCCCCCATCCCTGTCTCCTTTCAGCACAACATTACACTGCGATCAGGATGGAGACCCAAATGCATTAGCCAGAGTCCCTGCGGGGCTGCTACCTTGCACCCAAGTAAATCGACTGCTGTGAGTGTTTCCAGGATTACAGGGCAGCAGACAACTTGAAAAGGACTATCACAAACTAATGTTTACATTATGAACCCCATGTTCCCACCTTCTTAAGGCTCCCTGCCATCAAGCAACTAGAATTTGGGTTTCTTTGAACTGAGCTAACAGAACTCATACATAGTCCTACCGGCAGCAGAATATATAACAAATACTATCAACGACAACAGTAGAACAAGCAAAGGAAACAACTGAATTAATGGCTGATATTTTTGTGTCCCTGTAATCTTCCTCCTTCCTTCCCCACAGAGGCCTCTGAAGGGAGCTGCCGGAGTCCTGACTGCAAAGGAGAAGTTACACGGATGAGGATCCACTTCAAAATGACACAAACCTGTTTTATCTGTCAATCAAGATGGGGGATGAACAGTTGTTTAGCAACAGTGTCACTGAAATTGTATTGCTTTGCTTTTGAAATACATAAATATTTGATTCTTGCTTCCTAAACTTTCTGCTTCTTCCCTTGTTTTAAAACAGAATCTCACAGATTTTAAAATAGATTCATAGTTTTGGGTTTTTTCTCAGTCACATTCAGCTGGTTTGAAAAATATCTGAGTGTCTCTGTGTGTAAGCGAATTGGCATGCACCCTGCCTACAGGCAATGAGAAGAAAAAAACCAGGAAGACACAGAGTATATCAGTACTGCAATATGGCAGGTTTCTGTCCCCGTTCAGCTGTGGAGTTTGTCCTTTAAAATCTGATGGGGCCAATCTCAGGGAAAGGCCTGCAGGCCCCAGGCTCTCGCTGCTTGCGGTGCACCAGGAGCCCCGTGCGTTGCTGGCAGCAGCCGTGAGTCTGCTCTACCTGACCCCCAGGCGGGTACACATAACTGGAGCTTCATGCCCGGGTCTGCACCTCTGAAGCACAAGGGCTGTTCACAGCAAGAGCTCCGCTCCTTCAGAGGTCCCAGGAGCTGGGGCCAGGCTGCTGGGGGGGTTAGCAGGCCAGCCTGGGGAGGAAAATCACAACTAGGCAACCCATATTAACTGAGCCAGTTGATGAGCAGCTGCAAGTGAACCTTTGCAACAGGAGGAACAGAGAAGTCCCTGAAAACTTGTCCCAACAGGAGCACACAATGTTTTGTTTTAAAATCTTGTCCTAGTTGCATACAGAAAACACTGCTGGATATGCTTGTCTTATCTAGACTAGGGGAATAGATCAGCTATTTACACAGTGCTCAGCATTCTACATTTTGGAGGCTGGCTAAATACAAAACAACTCTCTCGTGTGCAGTCTACGTAGCAGAAAGTAGCCTATTGCTCTGAATCAAAACGGCTGCTGCCTTAGCTCAGGTGCTAGAAACAAAGCCTTTTGCTACTGAGAGTTGTACGTAACTCGTGTCCCCAAACTGGCGATGCGGAATGCATCGGTACGTAGGTTATTTTTGTATGAGAGCAAATCCTGACTACTGCCTGCACAATGTCCTTAGGGATATCATAACATTCTCGTGCTCCATAAGCAAAACCTCACATCTGTGTAAAGGATTTATAAACATTAACCCAGGATTGTGAGGGCTTCTAAAAAAATGGATGCTAGATGGTATCCATGGTCACACTAACAACGAAGCAGGGTTTATCACTGAAGAGTTTGCCCTCGAGGGTACAGAACTGTTTAATGCTTTAGCGAAGAAACAAACACACGCACTGTCTTAACCAAAATGCTTTGTGGGAATATCTACTTTATGAGTTTTGCAGAAATTTTCTGCTGAGGAATTTGGAAAATTTGCTGCAGAACAAGAAGGATATGGGACATGAGCACACAGCAAGGCTGCTCCGGGCTGCAGTTCCATTCTAGGTTTACCACTGCTGCAGCACTGCCTTCACCCCATCTCTAGCCGTACAGTCTGACCTGCTCCCTTCTCAAACCCTCTCCTGGGCAAGAACGGGAATTTACTAGCCCCAACTTACATAATCTAACACTATCGTGGAACAGCATCCTCGGAGACCATGGTGTTCGAAAAAATACACTTCAACAGCTCGCCCCGTGAGCTGGTTTCTGGCAGCTCCTGTATGGTGGAAGATCGGAAGTTTGCAGAAATCAGTAAGTTTCTGCAAAGTGCTTTGATTCCAGCAAAATGGTATTTGCTAATGAGAACCTGTTTCAGTGGAAAACTCCCAACTGCTCTTCTCTCTGGCAGAAAATTGAGGGAAAAAGAAGAAAAAAAACCCACTCATACTCTTGTATACAAAAAGATGCTTCCAGCTAAGGGGAAAAAAAACCAAAATCAAATATTTGTTCTTTTAACAGTAGAGACTTGGAGCAGAGAGGAACAAGGTAATTTCACGTGTTCCTGTGAACAAGCTGCTGCAAATAGCTCCCCTAGATAATAAGTAGAAATGAGTGAGAAGAAATGGATAGGGGAAGATCTATAATAGTGCAAAGAAATGTGTGATCGGCTAGGGAATTCCTCTTAGGAGCCTTGTAGAGAATATTGTATTTGCCAGACCAGATCAGACCACTGGGCCAATCAAGTGCAATTTAAGCATTAAATGTAACAGCTTGATAAATCTAGGTCAATGCACCTACACGCAGGTACAAGTTTAATACCACTTCATTAGCAGGACTGCAGCACCTAACACAGAGCATATCCACAGGTCCTGGAAGAGAGAAACTATTGGCATTTATGGGATTGCACAATTAAATCAATGAGTTTCTCTTAACGAGTGGCCAGAAATTGGTCCCACTGTACAATTTCTAGTCTGCAGCAGCAGACGGTGCTGACGCTTCAAATGTAAGTGGAAAACAGCACCGCAAGGCTCCTCTGGCCAGTGTGTAAGAGAAGAGCTCTGCCTTTTCGAGCCCTCGCATTCAATCAGCCTTCACTGGACACATATTATCTTAGCATGCAGCAGACCTGCAATTATTATTAAATGTTCTCAAAAACCAGCGCTGACCTGTTTAAATCCATTTTGGCACCTTGTGGCTCTGCCACAACCCGACACAAAGCAGAATTTTATCTCTGCACTTGCTTCAGGCCACTACACAAGGACTTTGCTTCTGGGACTTACTCAATGAGCAAAGAAATCTCAGGGTTTTTAGAGGTGCTTGTAGGACCTCATCCTTTCAGGGACCTGAGGAAGACAGCAAGATTCTTGACTGCCCTGGCCAGCAGCTGAGAAAGGGAGATTGGCAGAGGCGGGGTCTGCTCTCCTGAGACTATAGAGAGATGAAAAGGCTCTTTATTATTAAAAAATAAATAAATTTGGCAGCATTAGATCCCCAGTTCCTTCCCCCACAAGTGGGGTGGGTACAGTTTTCTTCTGCCCCTTCTCCAAGCACCAGCTGTGACTCCGAGACTGGTCCTGGCTTCCCACCGCACTAGTCCCAGGGCCATGCAGCTGTTAAAATAAAGAGACCTTTCTTTACCACAGTCACTGGTGTCCAAGCATAGCTTGGAGTTCTTCATATTGGCTGCAAGCCAGCTTGCCCAGGTGTGTCTATACTACCTCTCCCAGGACTGCAGTACAGCCATCCATCAGACCAGGACTAACAGCAGCCTGTCTGATACTTCCAGCACAGAAAGCTGTGCGCCACCTTCCAGACGAGCCTTCACGCTCACAGAATTGCAGTACACGTATTTTTGACAGCCACCCAAGACATACAGAGAACTGTAAAAAATACAGGCACACAAAAGGCTTAACACGTTGTCGGACCCTAGCGAGGTTGGGGCAAAACTTACCTGCGGTCAAGACCCGAGCCAAAATCTGCCTCTTCAGTTGCCCTGCTGTAGATCTACCCATTCCTTCCATAGGAATAAGTTTCAAGGGCTGCTAACAGAAATCCAGACTTAACATAAGTGCAAAAAGCTTCATAGGCACGTAATACGTCTTTTGGAAATGGAAAGTGGTCCATGAGATCTAATCAGCTGAAAGGCAATTCTCTGCTGAGGCTGCCAGCTGCAGATGAACTCTGCAGGGCTCACTGGCTCCTGAGGAGCCCATCTAATCCACACAACCTGCACTGCCAAAGTGTCATCAGATCAGGTCTCTTAAAATCCTGGTTAGCAGCCCTTCCACCTATTTCCCGAGAGCTCCACTCCGGATTTTTGTGACCTGACCATTATTATCCAAAATGTCCCATTCACTTGAGTTCGCCCATAATCATTTGAAGATGGCTTTGTCTACACAATTGCCTTTTTTGGATGAATATCTGCCTATAGCACACAAAATTCAAAAGCCTCCATATGCTTTGCTCTAACATGTATGATAACATTCTGGAAATTCATCCTTGTTGGAAGAGTATCTGACTCTGAAGTGGGAACAGTGGATAAAGGGAGGGAGAACGCTTCCTGCTTCTCCCCTAATAGTAATGGCTGCACTAAACACAGGGAAATACTAGACCAGAAAAAGATGGCCTTGGCAATAACAATAACAACAATTTGCAGGCTAAAGTAGTCATCTTGTACACACTTCTTCCAGGAAGCAGAACTACAGGATTTTGCAGAGTGAATATGACACACAAGCTGGGAGAAAGAGCAGGTAAGTAGCTGCAGCAGGAGTGACAGTAAATGGAAAAACATAAGCAAGGGTAGAGTCTGAGCAAAACCACTCTTGCTCTCGACTCTGTCCCCCCAAACAGAATATCCCTCCAGTGTCCTCATTAGCCAAGTTTCTTACACAAGTCAGATACACATACATGCACTTGAAAGCCTTCCTGCTACTGGCTGTAGGATATCTCTGCATGCATGGGTTGTGAGCAGGACACAGAAGCTGCCAGATGCAGCAATAGGCTTTGAGTCCGGGGTATGGCAGTGAGAGCAGGACAGGGTGCCAAGCATGGGGCTATCACAAGCTCGGATAGCACAGGGGTCCTGAGAGCAGGATGGGGAGACAGGAAAGGGACCAAAGATAGGGCTGGATGTAGGAAGAAGGTTGTGGCTTATTCCAGCTTGGCTTCACCTCCATCCTTTTCTTTTATTGTTTTCTGCTTTCACCTTGCACCTCTCCTCAAACTGCATGGTAAAAAGTACTGCATCCCCATGTCTGTGCTCCACTCCCTTAATTCAACCTTCATCACCATGCCATGCTGGTCCCCGACAAGCCCTGAAAGGCACAGATCCTTCGACTCTCATGCGAATGCCACCTAATCAAGACATCTATAAATACAGGCACGTGGGAGCTCACCATCTGGCTGTGCCTCTTGGACGGCTCTGCTCCCCACAGATCAGTGGGCTTGGAGGCCTCTGTGGCCGACCAATTATTCCTCCGTCTCCTCCTCCGGCACTCACGGGCACTGATGTCCTCAGCAAGGCTGCTGGTGGCTGGCAGCCGAGGCCACGGGCTAAGCAGCGTGCTGCTCTTCAACACGAAGCGGTCAGCTGAGCCCACATCGTGCTGCCCCTGCTCCCAGGGCTGGCAGTACCAGCACGCTCGCCAGCCTCTTCCCCTGAGGGCGCAGATCTCGTCCATACACCCCAGCAGCACAGCAAGGGCGATGAGCCTTGCTGACCCCCCTCCCCCCGCTTCTTTCCTTGCCCAGGTATCACCAGCCTCAGCCTTTCTATCAATCTCAGCCACGGTTTTCTCTTCTCTCGTCTGCCTCTGACACACCGCTCGCTCTCTTCAGCGCCAGGCACAATTTTTCTGTCCGCTGGTCAAAATGATAAATTGAAAAGATCTCCTTCCAGGAAGACTCAGACCTATCATTTAATTTTTGCTTGTTTGGTTTGTTTTTTTTCAGAAAAACAAAAAACAATCTTTTCAAATTGTCTGCAAGATTTTATTTGACCTATATGAAAAAAAACCTGCCTCCTCTTTCCAAACTTTTTCTTTTTTTTTTTTTTAAAGGAAGTTTTCCAAAACAAAACTGTCACTGCAAAATAAGAAACTAAAACAGTTCATCTTCTCCAAATAATTTCTCCACTCTTCCCTCCCCAAAAACGAGCATGATGCACAAAGAGCAAGAACCCTCCCCAGACTGCATGTTTAAGATGACAAAATAGCACATAGACATTTTTCTGCCTTCCTACTTTTTTTCTCTGCAATCCTGTGCCTGTTCCCAAATGCCATCGCAGTCACCAGGCCAAGCTCTTGGAGAGGTACCTGTTCATGGAAAAGTTCACTGAACTGCCACAGCACATTTCGCTGCCTGAATAGTCTGCAGCCACAGGACACCTAAGAAGATTGTATTTTCTTTGAAGTACATGAATATTTGATACCCTTCCTCCCTCCCTTCCTCCTCGCCTTAATTATTCTCTTATTTTGAAACACCAGCTTGCATACAGTATTTAAATAAAGCTGTTTTCAGAGCCACAAGCAGCTTAAAACAGTCAAGCCTCTCAAAATATATTGCAAGTGCTGTACGTCTTCCCGTTCAGCACACAAGCAGCAGAGTGCAAGGCACAAAGTGGACAACCCGTACAGGACAAGGGGTTGCAGGGGCAGTCTTTCCCTTCTAAAAGCTCGAGTTCCCTCACCAGATAAATCCGTGCACGTGAGATAAGATACAGGGTCTTGGCCTGGTCCCCAGTGCACGCTTAGCCATCCCACACAAATCACTGAAGGGTCTGGCACAGTGAACTTTGCTCAAGAAAGTGACTGAAAATACAGGGGATGCGGCAAGTCAGAACTGAAGCAGGTAATAAGGGGAAAATGTTGAAAGTCGTAATTTGGAAAAACAATAGCTACTACAAGGCAAGAGAAAGAATGGACACATACAGAATTTTCTATATATAGAGCTATAAATAATTATATGCATACATACATGTATATACATAAATACATATAAAAGGGTTCAGCAGATTTGGGTGACTCAGCAGCTCTACAGATATACACGACCAGATCACACAAATCTTTGCCAAGGTCCACCAGCTGCAAGCATTTGGCCTTGTCAGATTTCGACAACCCCTTTTTAGGGGACATCTTTGAAAGGATGTCCAGGATCCCATTTGCTTTGAGTTGTGACATTTTCAAATTAAAATTTAGGTGATCCAAAGAACCACTGGGCACCTGTACATGTAAGAGACCCAAGTGGCTCTAGCTACCACTTCACAAGGTGGGATGCTGTGTGCCTCAAGCAAGCGGCTGCACTGCTTCAAGTTCACAGCTGTGACATGATGCTCAGGGATGGGACTGGGTTGCTTTTGGGCAGCTGCATCCCTGAGAAACTGTCTGGTTCTTATGTGGGGGAACAGACACGAACGGAGACAGCCACACTTGCACCAGGTGAGGGTGCTGCAGAACCAGCAGCTGTTCCAGCTGCTTGAGCAACGTGTCCTGGATTATTTGGAGGTGCTTCCCTGAACTGCAGAGAGAAAAGGAAACGCAGCGTGCCTCTGCACAGGTCAGGGGAGGCCACGCGCCATAAATGTTTGCGCAGGTGGATGAATAGCTGTGCCCACAGATGCTCACAAGTAGGGCAAGGAGTAAACATGCGTATTTGAAAACTCATTTGTCTCTGTTACAAAAATGAGTCATCTCATCCCAATACCACTTCGAACTTTGCGGTGGCTTATATCAGACACCACAGATAGCTGTGAGGTTGTAAAAGGACTGCCTGCACATCTCAGGGCTGAGGGTCCTGAGGTTTGATTGAGGCTTCCTAATTGAGGTGGAGTAATCCCCAAGACACTCTGCTGGGAATGTGCGCATTCCCAGCAACAGGAGCAGATGACAGCTTCCCAAATCTGCTTGGGGGAGAAAGTCATGCTCCTCAGCTCTTGCCTGATGCTGCTTCTCTGAATCAGTCCTTCATTATCACTTGCAGTGGATTTTGTGCTCTTACTACCTTGTAAAATCTCCCTGCACCGTCCACTTCCCTTGCCTATAAAACCTCAGCAAAAGTGAAAGCTTCTGTGAGGAGGAAGTATTCACCTATAGGAGAGATGCTTATAGAGAGCTGGAAAAGTTACTCATGTTGCTATATGCTTGAATATATTTCCTTCTTTGCAATGAAGATTTCTAACACCAAATTCCCTGTGTCAACACTGCTCAGTAATTACGGGTGAGAAGAGGTGAAATTTTAACTGGGTCCTATGCAAGGGCCAGGGGAATACGTTTTTAAATGAGCTGAAAGGAGATAGCCAAGTGCAAACCTTTCAAAGGCAAGAAGAGAGAGACCCTTTAACAATGCAGAAAGACCCACCCTACAAACAGCTTCACATTGCAAGGACGCACCACACTCCAGATGCCCCATGAGGCACAAAGGTTGCAAGTTTCATGCTTTAACTTCATACAGCCAAGGTGACCCTCTCCTCCCTCCCATGCATTAGCCAAGAGACAGGACTAACACGACACGTGTGCCAGCAGCTACAGAAAGCAAAGAATACAGCACAATGAGTGCTCTGACAGAAGCACGGAGTGCAATATTTATTTACTGCCTGTCAATGTCTAGCCTGGATGGGATGCTGCATCTCCACAGCCATGTGAACTGCTCATTAGACATTAACAGGACAGGACTGTGTTGCGATCAGGTCAGCTGAGTTGATAGGAAAAGGGGCAGCAAGCAGCAGTGGAGAAATCCAAAGTGAAAGGGAAGCAACAACAATCAGCTGCTGCAATGGTTACAGTCAGTAATGAGTTGGCTGGCTAGTATGCATTGCTACTGCTTTCTAGTAACTGGAATTAGGAGCAGAGCCATGTGTCAGGGGCTCCATACTGTCAGCTCTTAGCAGAGAGATTGATTTAACACAAGTATCAATGGCACAGGCTTTGGCAAAGGAGAAATCCCCCTCCTGGCTGCCAGGCAACCACAGCATAAGACACACTGGTACCAGTGACCAAACACCCAGGGTAGCTAGGAACCTCTTGGCAAGAGCCACATTGAAAAGCAGCTTTATTAAACATAACAGGCTTAATACTGTGGAAGACATTGAAACTGTTGTGTACACGATGCACATGGAAAGAGATTCAGAAATAACCTGCTACCATTGAGGAGATGCAGTGGAGCATCCCAGCCATACTGTAACCCCGCCTAGGAACACGGCTCCAAATAACCACTGCAGCCCTGTTTGCTTCATTCTAGTGCCCGGGAGAGGGGGGAGAGTGGGGAAGGAGAATGGGAGTGGGCAGGTTCCCCTCCCAGGAAACACAGTCTGCAGGACAGGAAAGAGATCGTCTCTCTGACAGTCCAGAACGAGGACAGCAAAGAGAAGAGCTTCAGGGAAAATTGCAGTGTTTCTTCCCGGAATGAGCCTGGACTCTGAAATCAACACACAATACATGAGATTGAACACTTGCAGGCCTGGGCCTGTTATTGAAGTAATCTTGGATAGAAAAAAAAAGAACAAATCGTGAACTTCTTGTTTACCTTAAGAAAGAGATTACTGTTATTCTCCAACTTAGTTGACTGGAATTACCTAGAGAAGTTCAGCCACAAAAGTCTTCTCTGAAAACTATAAAAGCTGTAAAATACCTTTTCTCAGAGTTTGTTCCTCTCTGCATCCATCTCATCTACTCAGATTACCATGACTGTTCACTACGTTTTAGCAAAGCAAAAACACACGCCGTATATTTTTTAACTAAGATCTTTTTACTATCTCTTCCCTTTTGGGTACATATGATTTATGAAGAAGCCAGCTTGTCTTCCGGGTCCCAAGACAGACTCGTGATCTGGAAGTGAAAGGGGAAGGAAAGCCCCCCAAAAATCCCTGTCTTCTGAGTATGTGAAATGACAGCAACTGTCCTGGAGTCAGTAAGGAATAAGCAACCAATCCAAAAGGGCTCTGCTTTCTCAGTTTCTATACAAAACTAAATTATATTTTAAAAATCTTCAACTACATTCTCCTTCAGGGAAGCCTCCTGGAAATCCTTGGGAACTGAAGCTGGAGAGCAAAAGACTGGGACTGGAATTATATATAGGGAGCATGCCCAGAAACAGCAATGGAGACAGAGGGAAGAGTTTTCCCAAAATGGAGCACTAATTTTTTTTCCAAGAGCATGTTTTCCTTGTATTTCAGCTCAAAGCACCAGCATAATTCACACCAAGAAAGAACAGAGCAGAAGTCAACTATAAGAAACTGAAATGTAGTTGTGGAGGTGGGTGTGAAAACACATACAGCCACGTGCCAAACTCACATTTGTGATCTTGCCAGACTCATGTGGCACAACGCTCCTGCAGAAGAGGAAAAAAATCAAAACAGACAGACCAAGCTCCCTTCAGCATGTGCTTCATTCAGCATTTCAATAAGGAGGCTCAGGGATGAGATTTCAGGCTTCTTTGCCTCTCTCAATGAAGAGGGTCTGTTTTTTTTTTTCATGTGGAGGTGAGCTTGGAGGGAGTGCTGGAGCACACGCAGACACGCGTGTGCCTCTGTACAGTGTCTCTGGGAAACGGGGCAGTAGCCAGCTTATCCTTCTGCCTGTTGTCAAACAGATAATTGTTCTAAAACAGCTGGGCCAGACAATAGCATCTTTAATGGCCCAGCTTAAATGCAGTCGTGACAGAAATCATAATATTTTTTAATCTCCCTTTCCCCAGCCTTCCTGGAAATCCATTTTTAATGACTGCAGTTGGCTTTCATTTTTGCTCTTGTTTTTAATTCAGATAACTTCTTGTGTCATGCAACTTCCCTTTCCCACCCCCAACACTCCCTGTAAATGAAAGGCTTCAATATTTCAAATGTAAAACTAACACCAGATGCCAACAGAAATAATAGGATAGTCCAGTTCACCAGTTCTTGCCACCTTGTTCTGGGACTGATCAAAGATCCCACACGTCCAACGGGCAAGGACTGGGGACAGGGTTTGATCCACCCCTAAAGTACTTAATATAAATTCTCCCTTACCACCAAGACCCAAGTAGCACATATCTCCCCATCACCCTCCCCACACGACTCATCGTCAAACGATTCGCTCCAAAGTAGTAAAATGAGATAATGAAATCTTCGACATTCGAGGTCAACTGATCGTTCCTGCATGGTATCACACCTTCATGGTTATTTTCTGTTGCTGCACATTCAAACAAATGTAAGAAAAAAATTACTATTTTCTCTAGAGTTTCAAAAATGCATAACCTGATTGTTGTTCTTTCACAAAGAATCATTTTAGGGAGTTGCTATGTAAGTGATAGCAAACGTATCATTAAAAAATCTAATATTAAAATAATCACTACTTCTCATTAAAAAAATAAAATTACAGCAAAGGTCCCCCAACACTCCTCCTCCTCTGCTCTGCAACACCCCACTATCTCCCACTCTGGGGTTCCCATCGTACATGTCGTTGTGGATTCTTACCATAGCCCCCAGACTAAAATAGTCCATTTTTTCAACCTTCGGTTTTGTTTGCATCTGACTTCACACCTCTGAATCCTCTGCTTCATTTTAGACAGTTAAAATCCTGTAAAGCTTAATTTATTTTCATTGTCCCATACACGGCTAAATTTGGCTCTTGGGTCCAATGCCTCCTTTTTTGTTACATGTTTCACGTTGTAAAAAGCAAAATTCATACTTTCTCAACAAAATTTTCATGAACAATGCACTGCCCAGTGCTACATATTCAGCAATATTAACTACTGCAGCTGTTTACATTCAGAAGGTTTCCCTCAGCACCAGGAAGGACAAAATTTATTTTTATATACTAAAAGAATATAAATTTCCAGAAAATGCTATGGTCACCTCAGAATATGACTCAGTAACCCAGCTGGAGGTCATGATCCTAGAGCAGGAGGAACACATCCATCGTGCATCAATCAACTAAGTTACTTGATATTTATGCAAGGCAATATTTAAATGAGGCCCTCAGAAACTGAACTCCATTGCTATACACCTAAACGGTTAGCCTTATAGATTCAGTCCAAATGCTTGACTGGCAGTTGCTGGAGTTAAAGGATGAAGGATCTCACCCTCACACATCCATCCAGTGCTCAGCATCCCGCTGCACAAGTGGCGCTTTGCAACTCCATCTTCAGCATGAAATTGCTCAGAGGGTGAATGGCTGGGCAAGAAGCAAGCAGCAGGGGTGAACTTCAACCACAACTGAACTGCCAGATAAGAAGGGCTGGAGCCTGGGGTGCTGAGCACCATCCTATACTTCTGGGGATAATTGAAGACCCAAGATGTGGACAAATGAAATCTATAATTCAGCAAAGGAAAAAAAAAAAGCAGGGAATTGAGTTTCCAAAAGATAATCTGGGTTGTTACTATTTGGTTCACCTATGTACTACCTGAAAACAGTTACCTATTACAAAGCCTCCAATTTCAGCAATTTAGATCATGTTTAGTCTGAGTTCAGGGCCATAGACACATACCACATTGCTGGATTTGGGTTAATTCAAAACAATATCACCTGAAAACAAGGGTAGCATTAGCAAGACACTACCTGCTAAAAATCTCATTCCAAAAGTCACGTCATCTGAATTTGTCAGGAATAACAGAAAGAGAAAATTTAAATAAAACCAACTAAACCACCCATTATGAGACCATTTCTACGAACAAATCAACTCAAATTATGGTTTAATAAAAATTTGCCTTCCATCAAGTCATTAAAGACAGACAAACGAAGCCAGGTCCAGCGAATCTTAGAAAAGGAGCAGGGCTGGTAGCTGATGCTCTGCTGTGAAGAGGTTTCTCTTTGGCCCCTGAGGCAGCCAATCCACTTACAAAGACACAAAGTCTCTTCAGAGGATTCCATCCAGGACCTGGATGTTGGCATTTCCTTTTAGAGGACCTTGGGGTGGGAGTTTTACTAGTCCTGGCGCATGGGGAACCCAGATTTAAGTTGTTTCTCCTTTTCTATAAGCACCGAGGAGGCTTCTAGAGAGAGCTCCTTCTTTTACTTCACCTACACGGGGTAAGGTACAGACTGTCTGAAACTAGAGTAGCTGAGATAGGCAAAACTGCCATGAAGGGGAAAAGAACAGAACATACTCTCTGCGTTACAGAGAGGAAAGCAAGGCATGAAAAGACTCATTGCTGTGCGTAAGATCACACTGGAAATTTGGGACAGAGCTCACAACTACAGATGGCAAGTCCAGAGCCTGTGTTAGGACACCCATCTATAGCATTGAATCTACAAGCTGCTACATAAGGGAGAGAGCCCAAGGAAGGACAGAGCTTCACAAAGGCAGCTCTTCTGAAGGGGCATAACTATATTTGACTCACAGAAATGAATGACACATTGGGCAAGCTATGGCCTTCAAGAGAAGTGCAAGCATGGAACCTAAGGGTGCCAAGAGATGATTAAATTAGGAGGCAGTCGATTCAGAAAAGAAGGCAACTCTCCCTCCCGCTGTGATGGAGAACCTGTGGGATCCACAGCTGCGGGAGGCTGTCAGCTCAGATACCATGACTGGATAATTTTGGGAGAAATAACAACATTGAAAGCTGTGTTGAACAAATGCGAAGGGAAATTCAGGGCATCGGGGCCTGGAAAGCAAAGGAAAGAAACGGCCTCCCTATTCTTGTACGGTGTTGTACAATTAGGCAGGTGCACATGTTCTCCTCTGAAGCATGCAGGATGGGCTGCAGCATGCACTGCTGTGGGCCTGTGCGATGCAGGGAGGGACAGCTGGGCCAAATGGACCTGATCCAAAAAGGGAAATTCTACCTTTCCCTCATCAAGAGCGTAAATGGGAAGGGAGGAAAAGGAAGAAGAGCAGGAGAAGTAAATAAAAAGAGAGCACAGGGAAAGAAAAGAGAGGGGAGAAGACAGAGATAGAACAATAGAGACTAGAAAGCTAGGATAAACAGTGGGAAGAGACAAAGCCCTAAATGATTTGATTTAAACAGCCGCAATGTTTTTCTTCACTCGGCAGTGACGCTGCAGACCGTATCTCAGTATCCAAACAACCGAAAGCAAGTGGCAGGTCATGCAGCAATGCCTGTGCCTGTCGGGGGGCACTGCCTGCCCCCTTCCTCCCCCGCAAACATGCGGGATTGCAGCTCTCCGACAGCGCTTGTCCTAGCAGGCAAGGCAGGGACTAGAGTTCTGTGCCACCGAGGTGGCCTCCTGTCCATCGGCACCGCACTCCCTGCACCCCACCGGGGCTCCAGCCCACCCATGAGAGCCAGCAGCACAGCTCCCTCCACTCCCGGCCACCTTACAACTGACGGGGCTCCACGGCATGAGGGGGAGATGGCAAGGGAGAAAAAAAAAAAAATTGTAAGAGGAAGTTGGTGATTTCACATGGCAGCACCCAGATTTGTGGGGTGGATCTAAACCACTGCACACAGGCAATAAGGTAAGGAAAGGAGCAAGAGATTAAAGCAGCCCAGCTATGTACAAGTGAGCTGCTTGAATGGTTAAATGAAATCAAGTAGAATCACGACCAGCTTACCCCAGTCCTGAAATGGTTCACAGGCTTACACATGCAGAGAAAGCAGGGGCTGAGTTAGCCACAGCTCTGTTCTGTGCTGCTCATGAAAAACAAAGCTTGATTCCCTATGTTTTACAGAAATCCTGGTTTCGAAATATGGAAACAAGACCCGCTTCACTCACCATGAGAGATGCAGCAATGCCCTTAAACTGCACAAGAGAAGGATTAGAGAGGAAGATCATCTTCCAAACAAGCACAGGGAGAATTCAGCTTTGCACCGTGAAAATTAAATTGCCTTGTTTAGACCTTGGAAAGTCTGGTGAATTCACATAACCTGCGTTTACTGAAAGCATCACAGGAACCAAAATTTATGGTCTCAAATGGGTCCGTATGGGAAAATGCTCCCCAAACCTATGAAATCCTCTTTCTTCACAGGAATATCGTCACAGGACTAGCTGAAAAGGAGAAGTGCAACCTACTGTTATCGCCACTTATTCATGATTCTAGCTTTTCTTACAATTTTGCTTCTGCTGAGGTCCAACTGTACTTGCATGGTGAAAAAAATAGGATCACACAGAGTGAGATGCTTGCAAGCATCTCCCACAGCCAGCCCTTTCCTTAAAGTCATTTCCATTTAGAGATTGCGTATCTCTTCACAGTTCTGCAGCTCTCTCCCTAGCAGGCCTTTCATACACTTGAAAAGAAATATCTGATCAAATATATTCCTCTATCATGGCTTTGGAAATATTAGCAAGATTTAATTAATATATAATCATATCAGCAGAAAAGAGTTAATTGAAATATTGAATAACTACAACTTTAACAGGATTGGAACATAATGCTTCAGATGTTCTAAGCAGATGATTTATCCACCATGCTATACAAATTTTAGTTAACAGTTGGGCAAAGACTTTAGAGCTATTATTTTTAGCAATAGAAGGGTATTCCCTAGGTTGTGCCAAGGCCTGTGTGCTGAAAAGCATTGTGAAAAATCAGCTTATTGTGCGTTTTCTTCTCCTATTAGAAGAAAAAGAGAAAAATGTGTCTGACATTGTTAATTGGGATCTTGTGGTAAGGTAGCAGTACGTGCACAGAGACAAACGAAATTTCAGTGCAAATTCACTGACCTTAGCCAAGATATATCCAGGGAAGAAAATGGCTAAATGAATTGAATTCTGTGACATGAAGCATGTATTACATTCCCGGGTATCATATTAATTGTGCATGGTACCAACAGGACAGTTGTAAGACAGGTACAATAGGCCTACAATCGCTGCTGAGGTTAACTACATAGCAAAGAGGTTAGCAATGAAACAGGCCTGAACTACAAGCCACCGTCTCTACCTTCAGATTTTGAGGAAACTTGTTTACAGAGCTGAATTCCACGCACAGGGTTTCCTTCCTGCAGCCATAGGCCACAGTCTCAGATGTCAATAAAAATCAAACAAGTCGGGGGGAAAAAAGTTGACACTGACTAAAATTATCCAGATGTGGAAAATCTCCAGTCAACCAAATCAGCAACTTTGCTAAGACGCACTTATGTTAAATCATGGGCTAGGTTGGCAAAGACTGGTGTTTATCACCAGCTTGCAAGCAGAAAATGAAGTGATGAATCTCAGATGAGATCCCAGGGAGTGGGACTCACATCACAAAATCAGCCACTCGGTAAGACAGCGCTCAGTACCAAAGCCGTGTTTCCTGCAGTTTTCCCTAGACACTGCTTTCAATTAATTCCCTCGGGACCGTGCATTAGTCACATAGTTACACGGTGTCTGTCTCTCTCCTCCTGCGAAATGGGAAGAATAACACTTCCTTTGCACCAGGGAGAAGGCAGATTATCGTCTCAACAGTTGCGATTAGATACAGTGATAATAGGGGCAAATGTACTAGAGAGTCGGAGGAAGACTAAACCACTCTCTGCAAAAGGAGAAAATTGAGCTGGTTGATGTGCCTGGTTTAGTATCCAGCTTTTTCAAGTATCCAGTATTTCAAGCTCCTGCAAAAGCAAGGATGAAAAACTCTACTGCAGAGACACACGCAGAATTCATGGCACTGTGCAAATGTCCAACGCTTGTCTGTGCCATTCAGGTTTGTTTGGATACCAACATTTGCTTTGACATTACCACTGGTATGTGCAGGTACACCGAGGCAGAATAAAGCAGTCTGGCTACAGGCATCCCGGACGCTTTATTTTCTATCTCTTTTTGCAGCCATTTCTCTTGGATCATGGGCTTCCAATTAGTAGAAGAATGAAAGTCCTGTTAAAATAAGGATTGACGTAAACTCCTGAACAAAAGTTAAAATTGAACCCAGGACCTTCCTCCCCAGTAACTTTGGTATTAAGCAAAAAAAAAAAAAGTTTCAAAGGACTCTTACTTATTTGGTATTTGCTACTAGAATCTTTCTGCCTCAGGTGGGGAAAATATACAAGAGGATAACCCACTACGCTCATTAAAAATGTTCATTTTTTTTCCAGCTTAAAAGATTTGGTTGCAAACTCTAGAGAAGTTGCTCTATTTTATATGCTGATTCAAACCAGCCCTCCATGTTCTTGAAGGATTTTCGGGAGGGGGAAGTGGGTAAGTGTATAAAATCACCCAAGCGCGTACAAAGTCCTGAAATGATACGGCAGAGCCGTAGGATACCAGGATTGTTCCACATTACTGAAGCTTCATCTATTCTCTTTTGTCCTGAACAGACAGGCCAAAGCAAGCAAAAGACCAGACATATCTTTGCAGCTTGTCCCGGTATGTTTACAAAAACACAGCGCGCTGAGGCTCTTGTCAGTGAAATCACTGCAATGTCCAAATGCCAGCTCATAAAATGATGCTTTGCTTTCCCAGTGTACCTTCTGTCTGTGCCAGTGGGGGTCCTGACCCCAAATCCCTCACCACATACACAGGCAGGGATGCAAGACAGTGCTCTCAAAGCAATGGCATCACCCAGTACTCAGAAGAGATTACCTGCACATAAGGAAGGGAGGCAGCTCCTCAGATGGAGGATAATTTGATTTTAAATGTAGGACAGTCAAGAAAGAACAGCAGATACATTCCTGTCACTTCAGATACCAAAAAGATGTAGCAGACCAGTGGAATTAGCAGAGCCCCAGTAGAGGTGCAGACATGGGAGCGAGGAGTTCAGAGCTAGTTTAGACCCCAGCTCTCCCAGCTGGGAACATTGAGGAAAGCAGCACCAGAGTGCAGAGCATGCAAAAACCTGATCCCTTTCTCCAGCAGCAATGTAATAGCATGAGTAGAGTTATATCATTAAACACTACATAATAATTGAATAAAAACTACTTACAATTTGCCTAATTACTTATCTTTGCTCCATAATGTATTGTCTTACTATTTATTAATAGACAGCTAGACTTATAACAGCAGTGAATGGTCAGTGCCTCCCTCGGGCTATTGTTAAAGGCTGCTTTCATTTTTATCCTTGAAGACCATTCATAAACAAACCATGAAACCACCTCCTGGGAGACAAAACCAACTCTGTTATGGATCCAAGTTTCTCCAACCGATCCTGTGTGCTGTCACCAGCAATAGCAACAAAGAGAGGATCAGACTTTAGTCTTGGGCGAGAATTGCTCCACACCCAAATCTGGCTTTTTTTTGCTAAATGGATTCAGAGTAGCCCCAGCCTTTGAGAAGACAGCAGAAGGACTTGCATCAGCCTTCTCTGCTTGTGTAGACACAATCAGGAAAATAGCTACCAACTTGGGGCCATCCGTCTCACCAGCTTTCACAGCTTTAGTAATGAAGCTGAAAACTAAAACCATGAGTTCCACAAATGCAAGCAACACTGGAGCTGCTGCCAGCATTCCTGTTAGCCATGTCTCCCTACCTCTACCATACCAGCATTAACAGATTAATTACTCCCAGTAATACTTTGTGCCACTGATGACAATTTCCAGGGAACAAACTGAAACAGTCTTTTTCCCCAAGTCATGCAAAATGCAGTACATTTAGCAGAAAAGCAACAACAAACCCCAAGATGAACATTACAGGGCATCTGTATTCAGAATACACATATGTATTCAGATCACTGTAGAAAAGCATGAAACCGTACCTTACTTTCTTGCCCACAAACCCCGGAGGTCCATTAAGCCTAAGACTAGCAGTATTTACATTTGGCACTTTAACATGGCAAAGCCTTCCAGGAGCAGGCAGGGTAGGGATTTGGGGAGGTAAGACAGGCAGGCAACATTCCAGCTTCATTGAATGAGATCCCCAGAAGATACTGTGTTCTTAGAGTTTTTGTGGTTTCTTTTTTGGTCCCCTCTTTTCTCTCACATGGTAGATCCCTCCTGCCATGAAGGTCCTAGGAACGAGGTCTCGCAGCATCTGAAACCAGCAGTTGCACCCAGCATTAAAATGCCTCTAAAACACTTCCCCTCCCTTTGAATTATGGAGCTTATTCCCAGTCCTCCACCCATAAATCACACACACAGGAGCTGGGGAGGCCGGCTTTGACTACAGAGTGCAGATGCAGGCCGGGAACAGAAGTCATGGGACTTTGCTCTCTGTGGAATGATATCTGTGTCACAACGATACTTCACCTCACACTTTAGCACCGCTGAACCACACCAGCCAGACTAGAGAGCCCCAGCACTGCAGTGGCGTCTGTGAACAGGTCCTGGGCTTCAGGATACTGAATACCAGGTTCTTCTAAATGCTCCAGATTCCTACTAGTAGAGACATCAAACCCATGAAGTGACTCCCCACAATCTCTGCCCTATCCTCATCTCCTCCCATCCCAAGGAGAGAAACCTCCTTCCGGCAATAGCTCCGCAAAGGAAAAAGCCCCTGGGACTGAAATGTCACAGATTC
>Ga0181612_140859_pt1 | contig 19444 bp, 11 predicted proteins | sample HoacroProtozoa21_FD_119630 | JGI IMG/M metagenome (GOLD analysis project Ga0181612, IMG submission 119630) | Hoatzin crop microbial communities from Cojedes, Venezuel. Combined Assembly of Gp0051906, Gp0051904, Gp0051908 | reverse complement strand
GTGGAAATCATAGAATCGAAGGTTGGAAAAGACCTCTAAGATCATCGAGTCCAACCATCCACCGAACACCACCATGCCTACTAAACCATGTCCTGAAGTGCCATATCTACATGTTTTTTGAACACCTCCAGTGATGGGGACTCCACCACTTCCCTGGGCAGCCTATTCCAATGTCTGACCATTTCAGTAAAGAAATTTTTCCTAATACCCAATTTAAACCTCCCCTGGTGCAACCTGAAGCCATTTCCTCTCCTTGGGACTTACTTGGGAGAAAAGACTAACACCTGCCTCTCTACAACCTCCTTTCAGATAGTCGTAGAGAGTGATAAGTCTCCCCTCAGCCTCCTCTTCTCCAGGCAAAACAACCCCAGTTCCCTCAGCCACTTCTCTGTCTGTTTTGCCTGCTTTGGGAATTGGTAAGTGATTTCCCTGTCTTTATTTCAACCCACAAGTCTTCTCGCTCTCTTCTCATTATTTTCTCCGTTCCCGTATCACTGGGTGCAAGGAGTGATCAAGTAGCTGTGTGGGTGCTTGGTTGCGAGCCAAGGCCAACCCACTACAGATGCATTATCCATCAACATGACAAAATTCCATTTTGTCTACACTCTGTAAAAGCCTAAGATTGGTTCAATATAATGTCCAGTTTCTGTACCTCCCATGTGGTACCAAAGTAGTTGGTGATTCAAGTCTTTCTTACAGAGGAAGTGCTTTTAAATTAATCTATTTCAGAAGGAGAAAATGAAAACTGCTCATATTTTGATGTTTTTGTGGTGAGGAAGAGATGAATATCTTACTTTAGTGTGATTGCACTGGAAGAGATGGAGTTGTTCAAGATCTGACCACAATGTTACTCACTTTGGAATCCGAGGCAAGGTATTCTGTACTAACAGAGACACATAATGAAAAAATAGTACATTAATGAAAAACACAGGAGAAAGCAAATTTCTCCATCAAGGAAGTTAAAGAAAGCAAACCTAAGGGGTGAATATCTCCCCACTACAGCTAAAATAGTCTTCAGCATACCTCCCAGGTACTAAAAAGTATTCAGAATCATGCAAGTACCATTCCAAATTCAACGGCAGTATGTGATAAATGCCAAGATTTTAATGGTGTATGTTTGTAGAAAATCTAATATTGGCTTATTTATAATCAAGGTTTGCCAGTAAGGAAGGTGTGAGAATTACAAGATTCTGAGCAAGGAGTTGAAGCATATAGTTATTTTTCTTCCCAAGTAAAATGTCAATATTAGATTATCTCCCATCATTAGTGCTACATAGAGGTTTTACATTTAAATCTTATACAGTATCTGAGCCCAAGAACTTGTAGAAATTAAAATGCCTGCCTTGAAGAACTTGTTCTCTGTATCAGTCAAATACTTAGAGTTAGATAGATAGAAAACAACATTGAAATGACTTGTTCTTCATCATACAATAGATCAGTGATGGAAACAGTAATAAAGTTTGGATCTTGTAAGCCCATATAAATCACCCAGTCACAAGAAGTTGTGCTTCCATCTTACATAGTGTTACTCTGGTGACTTTTTATCTGATAAACACACAATTGCCTGCAGCCCTATTCAATTTTTTCTTCCTTCTAAAAGTAGAAGCAGATCTGCTGACTTGTACTATTGGATTTTCTGATGCGGGCACCTTTTCCCAATAAACTTCACTGTGTCTACCAGCGCATTTTATACAGGCTACTAAACATCCATCAGACGGAAATGATTCACAGTCTTTACTGATTAGGTCATATTTGAGCCAGTGACCTACAGCTGAAGAGTAATGACAGCTTAAATTGTTTAATTGTTTTCTACCATACTGCTAACAGCCATATGCTGAAATGCTGTTGAAAGATGCAATTTAGCATACTTCAGTTTTATAACAAGCAGTTATCTGTTGCAGCTTTAATTCCAGCCAAAGTAAAACTTTTGACAGTTCACTACTTACAAAGCACTAACCAACAAAATATAGTTACGAGAAACTGGAGAAGCAGGCATCTGTATGCAAAGATGAACAGTGATTTTGCAGGTTTTTTTCAACAGCAGAGAGTTTTGTTGGCATACCAAATGCTGCATTTCATCTTTGCAAAGTTTGTTGCTGTTAAGCTCCAGAGACAGAAGAAAAATCTGTGAAAGAATTACAAGAAATGTTGCTGCAGTTGCCACATTCTTAGTATAATCAGGTCTGCTTTGTGTGTTCTGAAGTAATCCCAAATCAGGATTTTAAGGATGTTTTTCTTTGGCTGATTCTTTCACAGACTGAAATATTTGATAAATGGCAGAAAATTCTATTAACCAAACGATCATAATTGTTGTTAATAGTGGCTTTCTAGACGGTGTCCATTGTAAATTGAGGTGGAAGGTGATGTGATTGCACTAATAAACTTTCAAAAGGAGAAATCCTCAGCCTCATGCATGATGTTCTCTAGATCAAAAGGCAATAGATTAACAAAGAAAGAACTACTTTTCTGCCCTTCATTTACAGCCTGCATTTGAATCTTATTTGCATTCAAGATAGCATATGCATTTTCCCTTATATTCACTTCCAAGGGTATTGAGGAAAAGTAAATTTGGTTCGGTTTTATGCAGACCTGAATACAAAACACAGCTGTACTTGACACCTCATTGTTCTCCACTGAAAATATTCTTGCATTGTTTGTTCTAGAAACTTTTAATGCCAGCTGCAGTTTTCACGCTGTTTCCAGTAAGAATTAAAAAAAAAAAAAAAGAAATCACACAGAACAGCAGAAACTAAGATTTAGCCCTCTGTAGCAGTGTATTCTGTGAATGTAAAATTAAACTCTTGTTGCTGTCTACATATTTTGACACTGGTAACTCCATTTGCTCTGACAAACTGGATCACGAACAGTACTCCTTTTCTAAGGATGTTGGCTATGCTCACTGGTACACTGTTGATATGCACGTAGAAGTACCTTTTTTTATGCCTTGAATGTAATGCATAGATAGTATTGGGGAACGTATTGTTCCCCAGGAATCCAAAGCAAAATTTATCATTTCAGTGAAATGGTGCATGTTATTGAATGATATGTGGATTAGGCCATTGGGGCCAGTAGTATTTCAGAAAGAAGGTTAATGTAGGGATTAGGGCATTACTTTGGTGACTACTTTCCTGAATGATCATGTGCAAACATTAGTACATTTGAAAACACATTAAAGTCTGTTTGTTCCCACAGTACAGACTAGACAGACTTCTAACGTATAACCTCTATAGAGGTTATGTACAGCATCTGCATACAGACAGAACAAAGAAAGAACTGAAGGATAAATTGGCATTGTGTTGATATGGTTGCTGGTTTTTCTTATTTTCTCCCTGTAAAAAGAGTATACATTTTGGTTTACAGCCTGTCAAGGTCACTCTGAAAAGCTGCTCCACCCTACAGCATAGCGACTACTCTCCCCAGTTGGGTATCATCTGTGTAGTCACTGACAGATGTTAGAGTGACCAGCCTAAAGTTTCCAAGATCATCCTTGTTTAGGTGTGACAGTCATGAGCAGCCTTCTTTAATCATCACAGTCTTCCTGTGATGACAGAAAGCAACCTTGCAATAACATCAAGCCAGCTCCCTCAGCACTCTTGGATGTATCTCTTCTTGCTGCATGGATAGATATGTGTCTGATTTGTTTATATGCTCTTTATTCAACCTTTCTCTTCTATGGACAGTACTTCATAAGCCCACACTCCGCTGCTAAGCTCACGGGCGTGGAAGGCATGAGGGCATAAAGCAATAAGCATTGAGTACCATGGTCTTTTACGTGCCCTTTATCCCATTGAGTAGTGTGACCATATTTTCTTAGGCTTTCTTTTGCTACTGATGTATTTACAGAAGCTCTCAACTATCTGTAAGTCATGAAGTCTCCCTGCATTAATTGTTGATCCTGGGAATAAGGCCACCTGCTTACAGCAGAGCTGGCTGTACGAAGATGCCCTGGTAGGGCCCAGTCATCCTGCTTAATCACTGTTTGCCAAGTCCTTGCACAAGTTGCAGAAGGTTCAACAGTGTGCAAATACGTGACCAGCCTGGGTACGCTGACTTTGATCCCATCCACGAGTACATGCTGTGTCATAGTCAACCAAAGACACACTGGAGGTCTCCATGCAAAAATTAAGCACCTAAATGAAGTTGCCATAGACAGCTCACTGACTAAACCAGGTGGTTTAGGGAGAAAAGGACAGAAGACAAGAGTTCACAGTGCAGAGAGTCACCCTAATAACAGCAAGATTTTGTACTTTGAGGAACAAGAGTATCAACCTGCCTGTAACAGGTGGCAGTGCACTCTGCAGAACAAGAGTTTCACATATTTAGTTTATGAATGCTATTATTATGTCCATACTACATCCCCTGTCATCATCAAAGGTCTGGCAGATCAGGAATTTATATCCTTTCTAAATGCAATAGTTGTAAACACTGGTGTTGGGCATGATACAGCATGAGGTATCCTGGGCTCTGTTCCCTCAAATTTCCTTAAAAACAAAACCAAAAGCAAAAACCAAAAAACCTCTCACTTTCTCTTCTGTTGCCTAACTAGGAAGGTGTGAATCCTACTCAACTCAGCTTTTAACACTGAACCATCCCAGGCACCTAATATTCCTCCTCAGCACAGGCCTGAAAGTGCCTTTGTCTTGGCAGTCCTCTGCACCACAATGCCTCTATTGTCCTGTGCTCTCAAACCCAAAATGGATTCTAAAAATGAGACAATCATCTTTAAGTATTTCACAGGCATGCCCTGAATGCAACCAACCAGAGCTGTTCCCACGTGAAACACATCTCTGTCTTCAAAGCTCTGCTTCCTGAAGGCAGCTCCTCCTTCCCGTGCAACAATATGACTACTCTGATACAAAGTGATGCACAATAAAGGCAAAACTGAGAGGCAGAAGGAATAATAACATGTTAGTGTCATCTCAGGCAGCAATACTGAAAGAGATAATCTCACCAAGAGGTTTAAAAGAGCCTTAAGAGTCTGTACCGGTAAGAACAGATGACCAGTATTATTAGTTTTGGACAAAAAAAACACAACAGAAATATCTTTGATAAAAGCAGGATTATCAATAAAAACACACATGTTTAATAAATGCCTTCTCCTGTTCTCCCTGTCCTACTTCCACTGCCATCAGTGGAAAATCTTATTCTTTCCTCTGTATTTCTCTGAATGGTAGCTAATCAGAGAATATCCCTGAAACTGAGCATTCCGTTGACAGTCTTACTTATGAATATGTTTCTCAGATGCTGAAACCCCACTGAGACTTGTATTTCAGTATGAGTCATATTTCATCACAGTATGTTAATTTAGTTCTTCGTTTCCATTGGGGGACTGTCTTATAGAACACGTCAATGAAAGTCTTATTGTTTCCAAAAGAATATTATGTCATCTTAATGCAGTTTAGATCCAGTGCCTGCAGCTGCCTTCTGTTTAAGACTTGTTTCATTTAAGTTTATAACATTCTGAGAGACTTAATTCCCATTCATAGCTGCTTGGATCTAGGTCTTTAGTTTTATTATTGATGTGATGCAGTATGAGTTATCCCTCTAAAAGCTGTTCTCAGCTGAATGGTTAAGCAAAACATCAATCCAGCCCCAGGGCTCAAAGCTAATCTTTCAGCTCATTACATTTTAAAGATTGCAAACAGTCAGAAGGCCTGGAATTTATGTAACTTGGGTTATATACAGTAAAAGCATGTAAAAGTTATATAACTTAATGCTCATATCAGATGTTGAAAAATAATAGGTATATCAGACACAGGAACAGAAGAAAAATGTCTCAGGGGAGTACTTAATGTTATCCTTTGACTAAACACACACAAAGAGCAGTGTATTTTCACTTATAATTAATCCTCTCACCATTTCAAAATTAAATGCATATTTTTCCACTATTTAACTTTTCTGCTACATTCTCATAAGTACTTTAATAATACTCTCAAATCTTTGCAAGTTTAAACTGAGTTTATGAACTGGCTAATTAATTTTACTGTCCTCATTACGGGAACATCAGAGTTCCTGTTTACCTGGGCTGATAATAGCTTGGCTGTAGAAGAGTATTACAACTAACAAGATTTTGTCATAGAAATATCTAAGCAAGTGCACAGTCAGATTTCTAAGTAGGAAGGCAAAAATTATGTCAATCTAAAACCAAGATCAAGAATCACGTAATCGTGCCTTTGTTTTCACCTCTTAGGACACATTGTAAGATATGCATTCAGTGAATAGAATTGCCCTATCAAAATAATTCTGACTTTCTGCACTTAATTGAGAATAGATATCTCTTCTTTAAGGTTTGAGACAGATGAAATTCCTGTGTGGTCCTCCAGGCTGTGTTACTAGGGAAGCCAAGTGAGAAGTTCCTAGGCTTTCCTTCTGACTTTAAACTCAACAAATCCCAGCCTGACAACCTTCGTTCTTAAAAAAGTACAGAATTTTAAAAAGCACTTTTTTCTTCTCCTTCTTCAGCTATGTCATTTTTAAATTATCTCCTGTCAGGCTGTGGTGTAACAGTGTGGCTTTTTTCCCACCAAAACAGCCTTCCTAATGCACCAGATGCTGCCAGTCAGTGGAATATGCAAGACACCGCTTTCAAAAGAGCCACAACAGCTGGTGTACACCTCAGGTGCAGTACAGCACTGTTCTCTCTCCTGTGCTACGCGTGTACTTGGCCTGGGATAGCTCATATCCCAGCAAACAGGCTCTCACACTCATACCTGGATTACTCCATGCCACCTGAGTCTCAAGCACACAGAGAAAGCAATAGGAGACTGGGAAACAGAGGAGTATGAAGGACGGTGCCTGAGGTGGATGAAGAAATCATATTTACTCAAGAAAATAAAATTTCTCACTTTTTTTTCATTTATCGGATGACACTAATGCAGTCATTTATTCCACTGAACCTTGAGCTTTTAACAAGAGCTAAATTAAGACTATGATCCCTCCAGGATCCCTGCCTCCTCAATGGAAAATATAAGGCTTCTGCAGAGGGCAATTCAATCTAGCTAAAATCCGAATCAATTCCCAAGATCCTGCCACTCTAATAAAATATGTTACTACACGGTCCCTTCTTCTGGAATACGAAGTCTTCTGCTTCAGAGAAGCCACTCCTAACAAGACCCAGCTCTCTAGGCTTCCAGCATTTTTCTGGCTCTTTGCCTTTATGTTCACCTACTCACAAGGAGAAAACACAGAATTCAAAAAGATTTCATTTAAGATATGGTTCTCAAGGACTCCTTTATTCCCTGGATAGCCATGGACAAAATACATCTTAGTTTTTAGAAGTGTATCAACAGACCTGCCCCACTGAAGTCAGCCTCATGGAAAACAGCTCTCCAACTTCCTACTTGCATTAAAATCAGTTTCAGAGGGATTAGAAGTAGTTCTTTAATCATTTAGATCTTTTTAGATACCTGGGGAGGGGAAGAGTTTTGGACTTACGACCTGACTCTACTCCCATTGAAGTTAATGGGACATTTGACATGAATTTCCAGAGGAAGAGGATGAGGCCCCAAACTTTTGAGAAAATGATGCAGTGCTTAATGGATCGTGCAGACCTCCTCAGCTGAAAATTTTGTGGTTCCAAGTTTCCGTCTACCTTTCCTGGATAAACATGGACATTCAGTTCTCTATTTCAAATTGTTTCCAACTAACATTTGCAACACATTCATATACCCTTTTTGTCTTCTGTTAAAAAAAGAAATACTTAGCATGTTCCATGATGTTAGGAAATGCCAAGGAACCATTCCAGCAAGTAAAATTTCATACATCTAGCTGGCTAGGAAGAATAAATAATGACCTTTTCCACATGCCAGCAAATATAAAATGTTCATATTTCCACAGGCACAAGCTTAATGGCCATCTGAGATGTCTGATTCATTTATGATTTAAAAACCGTTTATAGGAGTTGACCAAAGAATTTACTTGATATCACTGAGGAATGCAAAACACATGACTAAATTGTACAATGCAGATATCCCTGTGCAACTCACCAGAAGTGGAATAAAACATATTTACACTAAAAAAGTAAACTTTCACATGCACACCCACTTCTACGCAATCATGCATTCCCAGTCTCCATCACTTCAAGCCAATTCTGCAATTTTTCAGTGTGCATATTACAGCATCACATTGGAAGCCCATGTCTAACTTCTGTCGCTTGTTTACTTGCTATTACTCCCTTTGCATCACTCTCTGTCTCTCTGAGTGTTGTGCCTATGTTTACTTTACAACAGCTATCAAGTGCAGACCTCCTCTCATGCAGTAACTACTCTATATGAGGAGCACTACTCCCTTGTCCAAAATAGGCATCTAGAGCCATTGGAGGTTGGTTTCTTACCTGGCAGATGCTGCTGCAGATGAGTGCGGAGCTCCACTGGTCATGTGCCATATTTGTCAAACTTCAGCAGACGGCACTAAATACCCTATCTATGCATGGGAAACAACGGACAGAAATCTCTGTTCTATGCAAAACAAGACATTTAAGCTCCTTCAATGTACCCAAAGGGCCTCACTCCAGTCAACGCAGGTATCTCCAATGACAGCTTAATCCCATCTATCATAGACTGTTATCAGTAGCTGCAATGAATTAACCTGTGGAAGCACCCATCTCTCTCCAATGCCTATGATTACATTTAAATTAATAAAAGCATTAAAGCTAGTGTACATGGTCAACCTCTGGCATACAATTGTCCGTACTCCTTAGTCGTTAGCATGGTCTCTGGTCTAGTTTTGAGCTGGGTCAGCTAGCACTCTCCAAAATAAAGTCTGGACAAGTCAGGAGCTAGCCAGGGACTCTTCCCAATACTGACAAAAGAATGGGCCTGTCTCGTTTTATTCGCTGGAATAGATGTAGCTTACAAAACTAGCTCAGGTTATGTACTTAGACTAGGTGAGATGAATCACATCCAGTATGACCGAAGTGTTCATAGCTGGCCAGTGACTGCAGACATTCTACTAAGGACAAGAACTTTGATCATGTAGTTCTAGAGAGAATCGAGGGTTACTACTTCAAAATCTCATCTGACCCTAAAATGGCTGTGATTGATAGCATTTTTCTGTCTTAGAATTTGCCTCATTGCACTAACTGCTAGACAAACAAGACTTAACAGAAAACATCTCAAATACACTGAATGAAACAAAGAACATGAAAAGATAAGGGGAGGGAAGGGATATAAACTGATACAGCGTGTATCAGCAGCAGCATGGTCATTTCAGTGAAGCAGTGTACATTTTATCGAATCAGAGAATGGTTTGGGTTGGAAGGGACCTTTAAGATCTTATAGTCCATCATCTAGTCTAGCCGTGGGGAGGGACGTGTCTCACTGTATCAGGTTGCTCAAGGCCCCACCTAATCTGATCTTGAACAACTCCAGGGATGAGGCATCGAATACTTCTCTGGGCAACCTGTTCCAGTGCCTCACCACCCTCACCAGAGAAAATTTCTTCCTTACATCCAATCCAAACCTACCCTCTTTAAATTTGAAACCATTGTCTCTTGTCCTGTCACTAGAGGCCTCAGTATAAAGTCTCCCTCCACCTTTCTTGTAAGCTCCATGTTAGTACTGGAAGGCTGCTATAAGGTCTCCCAAGAGCCTTCTCCAGGCTGAACAACCCCAGCTCTCTCAGCCTTTTTTCATAGGAGAGGTGTTCCAGCCCTCGAATCATTTTCATTGCCCTTGTGTGGACCCACTCTAACAGGTGCATGCCTTTCTTGTACTGGAGATTGCATGTTGAAATGTTTGTCTATTCATTCTTTCATGGTTGTTCAGTACTGACGTACAATTTCACCCTAAAAGAGATATGCTGTGATACATACCAGACATAATACCATGCTGTATAAATGGGTATGCCATGATTAAGACAGTTTCTTGAGTACTTCAGCTGCCTGCTGGAAGTTAGGCAGGTGTCCTGGGTTCGGCCAGGACCGGGTTAATTTTCACCAGAAGCCAGGAGGGGACACAGCCGGGCAGGCTGACCCAAACTGGCCAAACTGAACAGGGTATTCAATACCGTATGCCCTCATGCTGGGTTCCGGTTGTGGGGGGAGCCGGCTGGGGGGAAGGCAGTCATAGTTTGGGAGCACGTGGGGCGTCGGGCGGTGAGAGCTGCTGTGTGCATTTTGCTGTTTGTTTTGTATGTTCTTCTTATCAGTATTACTGTCGTTACTGTTCACATCGTTTGCTGTTCTCTTAAACCGCCCTTATCCTGACCCACGAGTTTTTGTCTTTTTCTTTCCATTCTCCTCCCCACCCCAGCGGGAGGAGGGGCAACAGAGCAACCACATGGACCTTTGTTGCTGGCCACGGCCAAACTGCAACAGCGGGATGAAAGAAGGCTGCTGTGACTAAAGGAAAAATCTTGTATTTGTTCTTCTGTTAAAGATTATCATGCAATATGATAGACAGCATGTAAAAACAACATCAGCATTTTTTTTCCTTTGCAGTCTCTCACACTAGCCATAAATACAGGATTTCCTCCATGGTGACTTCTCAAAGACACTAGGCAATCTGGGTGTAATTCATTTGACTTCTATTCTGCAGGGTTGTATTCTCCCATGTTACTGCTTTGCCATAAAGGGACTGCAGAAAGAGCACCCCAGAACACATGCAGACTTCAGAAGGAATTTTTTTTTCAAAGCAATAAGCTGGCTGCTTATTATGGCCTGCTTCGTGGAATGTAGTCAAAAGGTACAAACAATCTGAGTGTCTAGCCTCAGTTAAGTGGAGAGTGGGACTTGTTTCATGGTCAAATACTTAGGCTCCCTGGAGCAATTTGTTTGGTTTCTGGAAGGGCTGACTTGGACTCTGATATTTCCAAGGTTCCACTGGATGCTGTGGAACTCACTGTGGGAGTGGCTGCAGGCAAAAAATTAAAAACCTGAGATGCTTTCACTTGTGGTAAACTTTACTCGCTGTGGCAGGTTTCACATAACTCAAATGAGTCATGACCTATGGCCAAAGCAGTACTTGTAGTCAATGACACAAAGGATGTCATTGTGGTTATTTGGCTACTTCTTTCACCCCAGCTGTAGCTGTGGGTAAAAGCTCTTGATGATTACTTATAAAATACATTAAAAAATCATCTGGGATAAAAAAAATTCTGAAGTGATGCAACATTCACAGTCATCGGTACAAAGTGTCCCATAAACTTCACATGGGTTTTAGCTCAGGCCCTGCAGGGACATACTTTACTAGGTGGGCAGGGAAAGTCAGCAGTCAGGAGGTGATTATCATCTTTACATAAGCCTCACGTCTGACTGCTGTGAGTAGGAATTCCAGCTGGGAATGTTCAAGCCACTGTCTGTGTTGAAGTTATGTCATCAATAATGTAGCTCTTGGCTGGAGTAATTTCAAATAATAAAAGTTTCTGTAGTTTGTAAAACTGGGTTTTGGATATATAGAAGGCAGTCTAATGTCACAGTGTGGCTCTCCAAACATCATCTTTCACTCCAAAACAGTGTTGAGGGCCAAATTCTCTGCGTGGCTTCAACCCAGACTCTAGCATTGCAGCTGTAAGTTCTGCACAGGGTGAGTAGCTGTCTAAATATACTGGTCTTGAGGAGTGTGCAGTTTAATTCACATGCAACCCAGCAAGGAATGGCAACGGACCAGCACAGAGAGTGAATGATCATAAATAAGCCAGAATGTTTCATTTGTTTCTTTTTTTAAAAATGTCAGGAGGGTTATTGGGGGGCATTTATTAGAAGGGCAGCTGGAAGAAAAAAATACATCAGGTGAAATTAAAAAGAACAGAATAAAGCTTCATAATGCCTCATAATTCATAGTAAACTTTAAACCAAGCAGAGAAAGCAACATGTGATACATCTCAGAGTCACATGTGGGAAAAATAGAGAGCCAAAGAAAGTGCAAGAGTGTGCTCTTCCTGCCCTGTAGCAGCAGCAGCATCCCAAAACTGTCGCTTTCTTGGGGTTATTGTGCTCAGCTACCAGTGCAGCTGCAGTATGTACAACCACTGCTCTGATTTTCTACAGTTACGAGAAAATGTAGCACACACTGACTCATAATCTGTTGCACATTGACTTCAGAGAGGTGAGATTCATTTGATTAATCTCAGGTGGGATATAGTCTTCCTAATTCCAGGTACGGATATAAATGAAGCAGTGCTGGGCATGAGCGTGAACAACGGAACCCACCTCATCCACACTTCTTGTTTGTTGGCATAACTCTGGCTATTTTCAGCCAGTTAGTGGTCTGCTAGGCATGGTTCAGGCACTGGCATGCACCAGGAACCCTTCCAGTAGGTAAGGTGTTCATTTGATGGTGAGAAGAAAAGGAGTGAGAAACTTTAATGACATGGGCATGGCTACTTTGTGCTACCTGGCCTAAGAGCTGTAGAACAGGCCTTTGATCCACTCAACTTATTAGCTTGAGTCTTGTCTTAATGCCTGAACGAGCACTGAGGTGCTTGCTCTCTCTACAGGTGTTTAAAGCATCCAGCTCTCTGCATGTGGGGAATTTGAAGTATTCTGTCTGGAATTCAGTATTTCACTGGGCACCTCTTTGGATAACGCAGCAAGGTCCACACATTGATTTGCTAGATCTGAGGAGCACCACAGGGTGCCTGAAATTCCTTCCACTTCTCTACGAGCGTGTAATGTTTCCAGCAGAAAACAACGTACAGTGTTCTGATAATATCGATTTGTTCTTAATAGCAGTGATATTAATTGATGATATATTAAGCATTCTCAGCATAGAAGAACATGTTCAATGCAATAATAAGTCTTTTCTTGGAATTAATTCTTATAACAAAGATGAAGATTTTCTTAAATCACAGCAAATTTCTTGAACAATCTGTATCATGCAAACTATCATTTTAATTGAATAAGTAATTCCAGGCAGAGGAAAAGACCACTGCTTACATTTAAGGAGCCATGGTGTTATAATTTCTTAAAAATTCACAGCTGAAATCACTTATAACATATTCTGTAGTCTGCTTTTGACTTTTTAAAAGATTCTCACAAGAGTGAAGAATTTCCGGTTTTAATATAGGAAGCAGAAATACAAACATCAGTCCTTTTTTTTAAATCATCTGTATGTTCTACCACCCACCATAAACTTCTCTTGGCAGCAAACACACCTCCAAGCTTGTCTCAGTTTTAATCTTACTTGTAGCCATAAGCATCACCTTTGACAGGTTTGCAACCCCCATGTATTAGCAGCAACTACTAAAATTGCCTGGCTTAGGACACCTCTCCTTGGAGCAGCAGTCCTCTTGGTCAGACCAATAGACTGGGAAGTGTAACTCCCACCTATAGAGGAGGCTTTCACTGACTATACTGGAATCCGAGCACTCTGAAGGAAATATCCAGATGACATTGTTCAGTGCCCACTTTGTCGTTCAAAAAAAGTTTCATTACAAAATAATGTTGTTAACCCCTGTTTGTAAGGCAGTAAATAAGATGTTTCAGATCTTCCAGGAAAGTATTTTTACAGAGCCATTCTGTGATCCAGTTCCTCCTGTGATGTGCTTGAAATCAGCCATGGGAATCACTCAGACCTTGTGAAACACAACACTTAAGCAAATATTTTATGTCACTTCTTTGGCATAAGGCAGCTGTGGAAGCCTGAAAGAGGCAGAGACAGTGTTGAAGATCTCTGTTAGGTAGTTGATGCTTCGTAACTCTTTGTCCCATCCCTTAAAGCCCAACATGCTGTCCCTATACCTGCTGGAAGACAACAGTATTTATCATTCAGAGAGATGATGGTGGCCGCCCTGGCAGGCAGTCATGCTGTATCCAGCACATTTCACAGAATCACAGAATCACAGAATAGTAGGGGTTGGAAGGGACCTCTGGGGGTCATCTAGTCCAACCCCCCTGCCGAAGCAGGGTCACCTACAGCAAGCTGCACAGGACCTTGTCCAGGCGGGTCTTGAATATCCCAGAGAAGGAGACTCCACAACCTCCCTGGGCAGCCTGTTCCAGTGCTCCATCACCCTCAGAGGGAAGAAGTTCTTCCTCATGTTCAGACAGAACTTCCTATGCTTCATGTTAATGTTTTAATTGTTGCTCACATATTTTAGTCTTACGTTCTAGTCTTTCAGTCGATTTCAGGTCTTGTTAAGACCTACTGTAATAGCAATAATGAAATAGTACTAATACAAAACCCAACAACAATAGCAATAAATCCACCAAGGAGTGCAGCATGTTTACTTGTACATTACCCGCCTTGGCCGAACTTCTGGTCCCTTGAAGTCAGTGCCAGAAGTCCCACTGATTTTTTTAAAGGGTGAGAATTTAGCTCCTGGTGATGTATCTGCCCTGTATAAAGCTGAGTCACAACTGAGTTTTGCCCCTCAGCCAACATCTGGAATGGATTTGAAGTCCCAGTGACCTACAGTGTGTTCACTGCTGATTGTATCTTCAGCATGTCCACATTTGGAAGTGGACCTTGCGAATCCTTCTGTAATTTATAATACCGCATGTTTTCGTAATTATTCCAGCTGACCTCTGAAATCATCATGGAACATGGATGAATTTGATGGCGTCCCATGGTTATGTTGGAGGAGGAATGACAGGGAATAAGTCAACCTGAGATGCATAAGAAACAATGATTTCTGTAGGTGTCGCAGTTGTTGGGCTGGGGGGAAGAGCTCCAAGCTATGTCACCAAATGCTGTCGCAGGGCGGGCAGTGGGAGCAGTAAGACCCAGTTTGAAAATACATACCACCAGGAAACAAAAAAACCATGCTCTCCTGAGAAAACAGAGGCATATGTGCTGCAACGCTTATCTGAAAAGAGACAGACATGAATTTTCCTCTTGTGTGAACTAGTGTTCCTGTCACAGATGGCCGTTTTCTAGCTTTGTCCCTTGATGTCCAATAGATTGCAACAAGCGGTGGTTTGTTGCTCCCTCCTGCAGTATCCTCTCGGGACCATGGGTAGGTGACCTTGAGATAAGTTCAAAGAGTACTTGGCCCGTTACATAGACAAATTCTTTGGCAACTCCACAGTTCATACTGAAATAAAAGTAAATATGTTGGCTTTGATATACCTAGCCTATACTGTAATTCAATAAAATGAACTGAGATGAACTTTCTACTTTGGAGTGTCTCTTGCTGCATTTTGTTATAATCTTTGTCTGATCTGTTTATTTGTCTCATCATTGGCTTCTGGTAGTATTTCCCACAGGTCAGTGGAATGTGATGGACTAGATAAGTTATGAAAGAGACACTGATTAGCTGAGAAATGTGAGGAGATGTCTTTGGAGGAAAAAAAAAAGAGAAAAAGAGGCAAAGCAATAGAGAAGGCAAAAAAAGGCCATTTCTGCAGAGGCAGACAGAGAAGAAGAAACCCAGAGACACGTACTGAAGAAAAGAAGGGAAAGTAATTCTGCATGGTCTCCTTAGGACAGAAACTTAGAATATAAGTTTTAAAGTTAGATTGAAAATGAAAATTTAATAATAACAACAGACTTTTTTCACCATTCTTTGAAATACTTTTTCAATGAAAGCGAACTGACTGCCTTTCTAAGTAAATATGGCACCTTTCAAACAGAGCACAAATGTATTCCCTGGAAATGCACAGTCAGATCAGTGTCTGGAAGTAAAGTACTCGATTTTTGTACCAGGCTTCCTGTGGAGTGCAACTGCTTAAGCCTCATAAATAGCAATGTAACAATGCATTTCAGAATCACAGCTTCAGGAGCTGTTTCTTTTTTATTAATAATTTCTTGCAGTCTGGAAACTTAGGGAAAGGAGTGCCACAGGAGGAATTATTCTGACCTGATTCCATAAATAAGTCTTTTATGCCTCCAAGGTGTCAGCCTTCCTGACTTCAGCGATCCTCCAGCGGTGGCAGCTCCCTGCACCCCTTCTCCTCAACCTGTGCTCAGTGCAGGGCTTACAAAGGCAAGTTATTTCGTAGCAAATATTGCACATTAGTGTATTTTTAGTGTCTGTTAGTCTAATACCAAGATACAGAAAAATATTGTACTTCGTCTCTTAAGAAGTCAATACAGCTTTTTTGACCCCAAATACAGTAATTGAGTCCTTTCTTTAAATGTCTAAAAACAATCTACATAGATACTGTGAAAGGAAACAAAGACATCCCTGTCCTGTGAAATCTATAGCCACAGTTCAATAAAGACTAATATACTATCAGTATATTAGATGAGACTGTAAAGAAGATATGAACACTCAGTTCTGTTGTGTCAGTCTCAACAATTTCCAAGCTTACTGTGGAAACTAATGTCCGCGCAGTCTGTAAGCATTGGAGATGCTGAGGAAGAGGCTTGTTTTGCTTGCAGTCACTGGAAGTTTTTAAAAAATGCAGTCATTAGTGAGTCCGTCTGTAGCTGGCAGCCCAGTACAGGCACGTTGCTCCTAGTTAGGAATGCATGGAACAACGTGCTTAAGCTCGCAAAAATGTCAAAATGGCTTAGTCTGCTTTACTTGCCTTTTCTGTAAGTGTTGCAGAAGACTGTTTGTGGCACTTACGTCGTGTCTTGAGGATGCTAGAGATTATTGCAGTGATATTTTTGGCACTTAGGAGCTATTGTAGTCCTTAAATCAGAGAATGAAAGAAATTCTGAATCAGATAATCCAGGATATGTTCCCACCTTCTGTTTCCTTTACAACATGTATTTACGTATGTAATTCCAACATGAATTTACATGGAAATACCTGTGGGAGCACTGAGGCAGCCAGACAACTGTTTCAAATTTAGCCAGATTTGCCCAGCACAATACAGGATTTAATGAGAAGGAAATCAAAGAAAACGACCCATACAACCAGATATTGTTTGCTTTCACCTCTATGAGTAAAATTTTTTTAAAACATAATATCATTACTAAAACAGTGCTGATGCCACCAGTACTTCTGTTATTATGAGAAAAAAACACATGCTTACTTTAAAAAAATAAACATTAGCATAAGAAATCTTCAAACTGCAGAAATTAAGAATTATTTCTGGAAAGAACAAGGCTAACATCAGTTTCTCATTATGAAAGTGTCAATGCAATAACTTAATAATCTTTAGTTATAGTGTAGTCAATAGAATACAGGATGATTGCAATAAATAAATATAAATTTTCCTCAACGTTATCTTTTTTACGATAGAAAATCTGGCATAAAAACATAAAAAAGACCACTGATAAATATTCCTGTCAATATCTGCAAAAAAGCCAAGAAAAATTATCTTTAAGCTCATAAAGCACAAGAACCTAAATAAATTAAAAATACGTATAAGACCTAACAATTAAATGTTATTATTTACAATATTATTTGAATTCCTTATGAGCAAGAAGTCCCATGACAAATTTCATAAATGATCAGGTAATAAAATGTTAGAAGAAAGTCTTACACCTAATAACTCTGTGCTATATTTATGGAATGGTGAAGATTAAACTCTTCAAGTAAAACATTTCTATTATTAAAAGTGGAATAGGAACAGCTATGGAAAAGAAAACACTATGGATTTGTGAGGAGCTGTAAGACAGAGGAGTGGGGGAATACGGCTCTAGCCAAATGGGTGTTTACGAAATTAATGTCTATAGATGTATCAGTGCTTTGCTACTTGGAAAATGCTATGTTTGGCATGTAGTGGCTTGGAGACCACTTGATGGATGTATAGGAGAAAAAAGTGGACTTTGTGTTTTTATATTATATGTATAAATTGCAGTCCTCTGTGTATTCATGGAACATATACTTAATTCAAAGCATAATCTTTTGAGAATCTGAGAATAACACATAAATACCAAACCCAAATAATCTTCATCCCCATTACTCCTACAGGAGAAATGGCTGGACCAATACAGACGCCCTCCACTACATCTTCAGGAATGTTTTAAAAAGTGATATGCTTTATAGAAGTGGAATAGATGGCAAAATTCGTAGTCCTTATCTTGTCCATGGTTGTTCTGTAGACCCATATGATTGCTAGAAGTAAAACTCCTACAAAATTTCTGGTTTAGTCAGCATGAGAAATAGGTTTGCCACCGTGTTTATACTGCCACCTAGTCACATGGTTCAGGTGCTCAAAAACGGAATAGCAAGTGGCTCAAACTACACCAACGAGAGGAATCTTGCTAGTGTGCTACACGTATGCATTTTTTAAAGAAATATTATTTTTATAATATTTCAGCTGTCCTCTTTCCAGATTTTGAAAAGCAAGGGACCAATAACATTTAAAGAAGGACAAATAATTTCAGATTTTGAAAGTCAGTCAAGGATAGTCAAACTTCACTACTGTATCTAATGTAAATACAGCACAAGAATTATGCTGTTACAAGGAATAATCCAAATATAACTCTCAGAGCTAGTGACCAGTTAAAATCTGGAAACCAAATCAGAGTGGACACACAGGCTTAGTCAGTCTGACAAAATTCTGTCTGTGTTACAGGAATCTGAGAATACAGCTCAAAATCAGTAAAATCATTGGAGGTGGTAGTACGCTGAAACCTCTTCCACTTGCCATCTAAATTAGGCCTGTGTGAAAAAGCCTTTACTAGCTATGTCATATCTTCACTCTTCTGCCTGTCCTGATAACTATTCACTAGCTAAATGTTTGAAAGAGATATTGCAGCCCTACAAAGAAAACTTTGACTTCAATTTCAGTTAGTCTGTTGTTGCACATTTCTGTTAAATGGCTGGAAGAGGCGCAACATTGATTTTTCAAATGATCATCACTTCACTTAGGAATTAATGTTTTATTGAAACAAACAGAAAGAGATCGCACCCTCTTATGAGCTACAGTCTGGAATGTTACTCTGCAAGTTCAATACATTTTAACATTTCAAAGGTTATTTTAACAACCACATTTTCATATTTTCTTTAAATGAAAGCTTAAATCACACAGAAAATGATGTGGTTTCTGTATAAGAGTCATTGCAGCACACCACAAACAATGACTTCATCTACTTTTTGTATGTGGTGAGCCCAGCACAGTTCATTTACATGTGAAAACGCAGTGTCGGTTGAGTCGAATGGTCAGTGATTTCAGTGGGGAAACCTGAGCTCTTGTTCTGCCTTGCAAGCTTTTTAGCCTTGCTGCTCTGTGTAACTGCAGTGAAACCAAGCCATTCTTAATAGAAACACACTGCCAAATGCCTTTGTTGCACTTGCGATCAACCTGCTTTCACCAAGTTCATCAACCTACTAACTTTTTTTTACTCACTTTGTTTTTTTTAATTTCATGGGTATAATTTTCATCTTAAAACAACGCAAACAAAACCTGTAATTGTTCTTGATCAATGACCTGGATGAAGAGTTAGAGTGTACTCTCAGCAGGTTTGCTGATGACTCCAAACTGGGAGGAGTGGTAGATACACCAGAAGTCTGTGCTGCCATTCAGCGTGACCTGGATAGGCTGGAAAGTTGGGCAGAGAGGAACCTGATGAGGTTCAACAAAGGCAAATGCAGGGTCCTGCACCTGGGGAGGAACAACCCCATGCATCAGTACAGGCTTGGGGCAGACCTGCTGCAGAGCAGC
>Ga0181612_104957_pt1 | contig 19447 bp, 9 predicted proteins | sample HoacroProtozoa21_FD_119630 | JGI IMG/M metagenome (GOLD analysis project Ga0181612, IMG submission 119630) | Hoatzin crop microbial communities from Cojedes, Venezuel. Combined Assembly of Gp0051906, Gp0051904, Gp0051908 | reverse complement strand
TGCTCCAGTCCCCTCATCATCCTCGTAGCCCTCTGCTGGACTCTCTCCTCATCTTTCTTGAACTGGGGAGCCCAGAAGTGGATGCAGTACTCCAGATGGGGCCTCACTAGGGCAGAGTAGAGGGGGAGGAGAACCTCAACCTGCTGGCCACACTTCTCTTAATTCACCCCAGGATACCGTTGGCCTTCTTGGCAGCAAGGGCACACTGCTGGCTCATGGTGAACTTATTCACTAGGACATCCAAGTCCCTCTCCGCAGAGCTGCTCTCCAGCAGGTCAGTTCCAGCTGCATGGGGTTGTTCCTCCCCAGGTGCAGGACCCTGCACTTGCCCTTCTTGGACTTCATTAGGTTCGTTTCTTCCCAACTTTCCAGCCTGTCCAGGTCACGCTGAACGGCAGCACAGCCTTCCAGTGTATCAGCCGCTCCTCCCAGTTTTGTGGCCTCAGAAAACTTGCTGAGGATACACTCTGTCCCTTCACCCAGGTCATTGATGAATAAGTTGAACAAAACTGGGCACAGCACTGACCCCTGGGGAATATATGTCTGAGCAATGTAAACACTTGAATCTCTGTGGCATCTCAGCCTCTGCAGTGGTTTGCAGGTAGTAGATCTACCATGTGTAGGACTTTTCCTCTTTCCAAAATAACTTAGCTACACTGACTAAAGTGTAATCACATGAGTTTCAGATTAAATGTTGTAATGCTGGTTTTAATGTCCCTTTACTGATGTCCTGTGAGCTGCTATGTATAGGCCACATTATTTGGCTTGGAATCTCTGAACTTGGACAACTCATGAAGTGCAGTATTGAGCTTGACAGTCAGTCCTTACTTAGTTCTCCTGCTGGATTCAAGTATGGAAATACACATAGATAAGTGTAGCATAAATCCCTGTAGCCACGGCTTGGGGGGAGCTGAGGAAATGCTTCCCTCCTTAATCAGGAGCGACAGAGCTCTGCAAAGAGGGGTCTGGGAGCTGCAGGAATCCTTTGCTCCTGTTTGAGCCTGCTGTCATGCTCCAGTGCAGTAACTCAGCCTGTAGACCCAACTGTCACAGGAGGATAGCAGGTGGTTAAATCAAGCTGTTCATGTTCAGCTCAGGCCCATAACAAATTGTTCTGTGAGCACCCAAAACAAAGGCCTGCTCTGCAATTTCTCTGGGCCTAGCAATGGAGGATTTGACATTGAAGCTCCCCCCAAGCTGGTGGAGCACTGGTGTTTTTCTCTCCCCTGCACTGAGCTGCCTGCTTTTCCCCTCATTTGTGAGGCTTTAATATCTCTGACTGCTTTGCACATCTGTTGGATGCCATCAATTTTGGCAGTGGATGCTGGCATGACAGCACAGAGGGCAAGAGGCGGTGCAGATGGGGAGGCACTCAGTGGCCAGCCGTGGGTGGCCGAGCCAGGACAGGGGCTTGTTCATTCATCCTCCCCCCTGACTGGGGTGCTTCTCCAGGAGCTCAGTCTAACCCAGGCTGGGTAAAAGGGAGCAGACTCTTATCTGGCAGTTTTCATGCTGGGACGCTGAGTAGTGTGTCATTGAGCCATCCTGGGGTGACATTGCTATAGCAGCAGTGGCAGTGTTGGCCACAGATGCAACGTCAGGCTCTCTTTGGGCAGGTCCCCGCAGCTGTTCCGGGCGTGCAAACCGTGGGCGCTCTGCTTAGTGAGTCCCATCGGTGCAGGCTGGCGGTCGCTGTGCACCCCTTGCTAGCTGCCGCCTGTAACCAGCTCACCCCTCTGCATTGGTTCCCCCAGCACACAAGCTGGGCCGATGGTTGGCAGTTACAGTTATTTCCACTGTTTCTGTACACTCTGGGGCCAGCCCAGGACCCAGTCGTGCTGTTAGAAAGGAGGAGCATCTTCAAGCTCTGCTGGTGTATCAAGGGTAACCCCCGTCTGATGAACACGTGTATGGAAATGGAAAGGAAAACTATGATTATGCTTTGAATCACTGCTGGCTTCCTGAACACTGAGTTAATCATTTAGAGTGAATTTCAGACATGTAACAGTCTGAAGGGCTGGGTAGTGGGCTCCGCTCTGGTTTTGTTTGGCCTTTGTTTTTCCTTCTTCAGAGGCAAATCTGTCAAAAGCAAGTCTGAAGTATTAATGGGTTTTAAGTATGGTGTTTAAAAAAAAACCCCTGTGTCTAGTAAAGACCATAAGTGTGTCATACAAGGCATTATCCTAACAGGCTCCTTATAGAGACAAATCAATGTCATATTAGTGCCAACTTTCTTCCATTCATTTGCTACATGGGCGTCCCTCCCTAGGCAAGCTCCTTCCGTTGGTTCCTAGGCAACTGTAATAACATTGCTCTGTGTGCGTGTGTCAGGCATTGATTGCCTTTGGGGCTTTTTTTGTGTTGTAAGTGAACACAGGCTAGTCCGTTTTTCTTTGTATTCTGCTGAAGTCTCTGAGAGTTTTGAAGGGTGTGTCTGTAACACGCACAGCTGAACAATTCAGAAATACTTGCAGACAGGCACATGTGCATAGCGTGGGATGGTGATCACGCTGGAATCCCTAGGCAAGGGTTACCTCAGCTATTGTGGTTTGGTCTTTAGGGTTTTTTAACAGTCAGGTTGTAGGTGGCGTAGTATTTTGGATGCTTGATGAACATATAGCATCGTCTAAAGAAAACATAATGAACAACTCTGTTTTATCTTGTTTTTATTCTACATGGAGGGAAAGAAAAATACCTGAAGAGTTCTAGTCAATGAAGCATTTAGCCCTAAATCAAATCGCTACTGAAATTCCTTTCAAGGGGTTACTCACATGAGCAAATGTGTGCAAGGTCTGGCACAGAGGAAGTGGCTTTTTAAATGAAAAAATGAAAGTTAATGTAGAAAATTACAAGAGAAAGGATGGTGATACAGCACTGCAGTGAGACAAGGGAGCTCTTTGCTCTTCTCTGAGATCCTGGCTGACTCTGAGCAAGTCGGCTCTGCTCTTGTTTCCCATTTGTGAGGTGGGAATGGTGGTATATCTGTCACTGACCGTTTGTTCATTTCAGGGACAAACAGTGTAACCATGAGCTGCTTTGATTCCCCACGTGGCGTTTGGAAGCCAGTCAGGTACAGCCCCTGTGCATGGTAGTGAAGCTGTCCGAATAAACCTTGCTAGTCCCAGCAACTTCATCCCAACATGGTCACACTGGTCAGTCTGTCAACCTGTAAGGTTCCTAGGAGACAAATAAAACTATGTTTTGGGTGACATCCTGGGCCACCAGTTGATCATCCTTGGTTTATTTTGTCTGCTTCAGTTGGCAGGTCTTTGAGGCCTCCTCTTTGGGCACCTAAATGGTGTTTCAGTACAGAGGGGAAATACAAGTATAATCAATTGGTTGTGCAGAATCTAGAATTACTTGAGTCATAAGCCTGTGAAATACATGTGGGAAGCATGAAAACAATTTGCCAGAATTTACAATTTACCAAATATTGACATGTAAATGTTTCAAATGCCCAGATTTAATGGGAAATACTAACATTGGCATTTCCTTAGCATACAAGGAATGATTTTATGCTTTCAGGGTAGAAAGGCTTCTCTTTTGTAACTAGTAATGATAATAATAAGAGCATTATAATGCTTGTGTGGCTGTGGAGAGCTTTGACCTCTTTCTTTTACACTTTTCAGTGCAATGGAAATTATTTAGAGGGTTGAATAATTCTCTGCAGTTTTGTTACTCTGGTGTTCAAACAAGTAAAGCATCCTTAAAACATAAAACACCCCCTGTAGTCTCAACAGAAATTGAGTTGGTCAGGAAAGTGATCAAAAGAGAGAAAATGCTGAGAGAGAGAGGAAGCTGTTTCAGATGCCTTCTTAGGAGACTGAAAGTCTGTACGAAAACACCATGCAATGTTCACCAATTCTTCAAATAGTGTTTGAAAAATAGCAAGATGCTGTTAATGTGCAGTATTGTAGTATCATTCATTAAAGAAGAAAACATGACAGGCCTGAATGGCTATGGGCTTATCAGCTTATTATCAGTGGTGTATAGAAGTCTCACAAAAGATGCAGGGACTTTCTGGCCTTTAGCCAAAGAAGTCATCAAGATTCAGAAATAGTACTTGAACTGTGGTTTACCTATGACAACAGCAAGTGTTAAGGGAAAGATAACTAAGTGTAGTACACTATTACGCGAGCCTTTTATGGACTACAAAATGTATTTTTTTTTCCAGAGAAGTAACAGCAGTTTAGAATACTGAGGCTTGAAAACAACACAGCTATTGCTGTGAAACTCATGTGGAGATAAGATTAGGTGTCAGGATTAAAGAAGCAGCAATATATATGTAATATTCTAAGAAGGAATATAATTTTGGTGGGGTTTTTTGGTATCACTGGAAAATTTCTCCCAGTGACATTAGTAATTGTAAACCAGTTGACATTTCCATGGTCAGTTAAGACTGACTGTATTTGATACGATGAAAAGGAAAGCTGTAGATGGCTTGGCATAGCATAGCTCCATCACTTTGAGGGGGGTAATTTACCATTTGCCCAAAGCCAGAGCAAGATCAGCGTTCTCCCCCACCCCAGTGACTGAGTTTCTTTAGCTGTGAGGGGATACAAGCATGCAGTGAAGGCTGAGCCAGGTATCCTCTCTACCTGTTGCTGTGGAGAGCAAGAGACAGCTTTGTTCTCCGCTTCAGAGCACCGTTCTTCCAGGCTGCTGTTTTGTTGTCATCTGCACCCTGCGGCTGGGGCTCGGTGTACATCAGCCTTCACCAGAGAAAGCGGAAAATAGGTCTTTAGTCAGGGGTGGGGGCACCACATGGACCGACAATGGTCATGATGGCTGCCTGTGTAGTGGACTGTGAGGTGCAGGGCTAGCTGTTTGCTGTTAATGCCTGATAGTGTGGAGTCCTGGTCAGAGCTTCAGCTGTAGCGCCAGCTCTAATAACTAACAGTGCAGACATTTTATCTCTCTCTTTTGGTTCTGAGCAATGTGAGAGAAGTTTGTCAGTTTTCTCCACTGACCTTATTTCTGAAAAATTAATTGATATTAATTTAAATACCATCAATCTTTGTTTTCTCTGCTGATGGCCTTTGACTGGGGAGAGCAGGTGTGCTGGCTCCTCTCTTAACCTGCTCAATCCATTTCAGCAGCAATTTCTGATAATTTTTGTCCCCTCCATACGTACTGTGGAGAAATATTGAGCGAGCATAGGGAGTGGCAATGTGGGAGCACAAAATTACACTCCTCATCAATCATTACCCTCTAGCAACTTCCAGGACACTGTAAATTGCTGACTAACGAGGGAGAATTAGCTTGATAAAATCACCATTAGTGTCAGTTCAGAATGATGTAAAGTGTTAAAGACACTGCTGTACTCTCTGTCTCTCCCTCATCCGTTAGAGTATCTGTTCATGGAGACCCCAATCCAGCAAAGCACATAAACACGTGCTTAATTGTAGGCAGATCAGTAATCCCAAGGAAATCACTGGGATAAAAGTCCTAAGCATATGTTTATGAGCTTCACTGGATCAGGGCCATAACACACACTCTCTGAGCACAGAAGTGATAAATTCCTCTCTGTGAGCCAGTTTCTTGATTCAAAACGAGACTTACACTTGCTAGCTGGACTTGAAAATGTGACAGTCAAGTTTTACTGCAAGAGAGCATAGTAGTAGGTATATGGCATTGTACTTAGCCTCTTTAACCTTCCTGTTCTTACTTGCTATTTGAGTTTTATCAGTTTATGTTAGCTAGAAATATGCCTCTCTCAACCTCTGCATAGCCTTCTCAAAGCTCTGCAGTTACTTAAAATTTAGACCGTGTTTGGACCCATGCATAAAACTGAAAGTGTAGCCAGATAAGGAACATTTTTTTTAAAAGTCACAGGTGAGATGCTGATGCAGCTAGTACAGCTAACAGGTGGTATTAGCTTATGGACTTCTCCATTGCCAGACTGCATACCGAATACTACAATTTGCCTTGTGGCTTCTCAGTGTTTGGGGTTTGTTTCTTCATGTTTTCAATTTTCTGCAGTCTTGAAGAAAAGAATCTAATTTCTAAGAAAAAAAAAACAACACAAAAAGCCACAGCAAAACCAGCTCATGGCAACCAAACAAAAAACCCCACTAAAGCTATAACAACGGACACTTGGATTCTCATATAGTAATTTGATTACAATAGTTGCGAAAAAGTGTGAGGCATTTCAAGACTTCCCACAGAATCACTACAGTGACCAGCGCCCCTCATTTGTGTTTAAAAATTGCTTGAAAGTTTGATGTTTTGTTGCTTTCACCATTTGATTATCCAACTGGAATCTAAGACTTTGTACCTCTGACACTCTCATCTTTTTTTTTTTTTCATTTGGTTACAAAGCTGTAGTGACTTGCTCATCACTACAAACAGTTATTTGCCTTGAAAGGCTGAGAATGTCTGTCTGTGTAGTTGTAGCCCACTCCATGATCACCAGATGTTTCGTTGCTCCACAGCCATCTGGAAATGGGGCTTGATCTGCTGTGACATTACATCCATTGCCTCAGAGTGCCCCAAAAGTAATCCAGTCATCTTGTTTGAGCAGTTGTTTGATTTGAAGTCATAATATTACATTTGAGAACAGAGTAGCACATCTTTGAATGCCAGAAGCTATAATAGTGTTGATCTAGTCTGATCTTCCACAGGACAGAGAGCAGAAAATATCACCTACTTCTGTTTCTTTTTTTTACTTTGCGGAATGATGACTTCTGCTGTTGAAGTGAATTCCACTTTTACTCTTTCCAGAACAGATGACTACTGGAACTTCAATGAGAAAAATGTCCTATCTTGACTGTTGCAAATGCTCAAGTATATCTTAATAGAAATGAATACTGTTACACTTCATGTACAAACCAAAGCAGCAAACTTGTCTTTCGTAAAACAAAAATGATGTCTGTTCTGTGATAGACCTGAATGCTAGTTAATAAGAAGATAAGTATTAATCCTTCTAAAAATGTCTGTCCGTGAAGCAGAAGTGCTGGGACAGATTCTTAGCAAATGCAGCTGGGTGCAAGTCAACTTATTTTAGTGATCCTGAGTAGCTTTACACCAGCAGAGGTGTGGGCAAGCCAGTGTCTTTTACAACACCACTCTTTTGAAACATAGCGCTCTTTGAGCTACCAGAACTGTTTGAATGAATGTCTGCTGCCTGCAATCAATGTGAAGTCCATTGCATGCTCTGGTCCTATTTTATCATTCAGTTTTGACACTGATTTGTATTTGCAGGTGTGAAAGCTGTGGTGCTGTCTTCCATTCTGAGTGCAAAGTGAAGGCTGTACCGTGTCCCAGGTGTGTGCGTAAAGAATTGCAGAAGAAGCAGAAATCCTTCTGGAGGCAACTGAATATGGATGAAAACTTCGAAGAGTCTTGCAACATGTTTGAGTTGTCATACCAGAACACATGACTTCCTTGAGGCAGTGGCCAGCCTGAAGAGAATCCCTTTCTCAGCTGCCAGCTCAAGCAATTTCTCAGCTTAGCCAGGCAGAAATCTTTTTGCAAAATAACGTCTGACCTTCTTCATCTGTGAATAGCAGCTGCTGAAGTAGCCGTAAAGCCTTGTTGGCTTTGAAATACCAATGGCTAAACTCCATTTTGCATTGAAGTCCAGCCGCTAGTTCTCATAGAAAATGCGGTTTACTTGAAATGCTTTAGGTCAAGCTAATTAAGCACCCAGCTTTTTCTTTTCTGCCTCTGGAGAAGACTGTGTCTCAAGGCAGAAAATACTTCCTGCCATGACCACTTTTTTATGTTGTTCATTTAGAATTGCTGAATCATCTACTTATTTATGTGCGTTATTTATTTATTATTAGCCTTGGCAGAGGTTCTGGTGAGGTGTTTCACAGAACCTAATAGGCAGGAAATTATTTTAAACCCACTTGCTCCTTCTGATGTGGACACATGATTCCATTTCTTCATGTTTCTAGAGAGCTATTTGTAAAGGATCAGTGTGTTTACATGTCACTCCTCCCTGAGGAAAGAAAAGTAGCTCCCGTCAAACCTTATTCAGGGTGCTTCGAAACACAAGACGCAGAATTCCTTCAGCTATGTTTATATATTTATAACCACAACAGTGAACTATTCCATACGTAGATAAGCAGGGGACTTGCTGCTGGTTTTGTTCAGACTGGATGTATTGGTCAAGCTCTGTCACTGAACTCCACTGAGTTTACCCTGGTTGCTCTTGATCTATGTGAGGCCACGTCCTCATCTCCAGTAACATGATGTTGGTTCTGACCTCCTGCTAATCTCACGTTTTAAGATTTTTTAAGTGTCCACATTCGTTTTGTTTTTATTTTGTGAAGTTTACTTTAAATGTTTCTCTGACCTGAACCTGTTAGGCTAATAGTCAGGAAAGTGGTCTTGCCCATGTAAGAAAATACCTCCAAAATTGTGAAACACTAGTTTGCTGTGCTCATGCGCAATTTGTGTCCTGCATTCTCTGTGAGCTCCAAGGGATTTTATACTTCTGTAGTGACTTCCGTGGTGGAGAGTGAAGTTCCTTGAGGTATGGCTCTGCTCCACTCACCTGGAACACAGGGAAGTGTTAAACATGGTAAACTACATATATTTTGAAAGGGGAGTATGTGATGGATTTAACTGAGGAGGTGTGTGTCACCACTGGCAGTATGTTTAATTCATTGCAGCTTCACCTCCAGTGAGCACTTTGAGATCCTCCTCCCCCCTATCCACATTCTTAACTCTTTCTCCAGACCCTGCAGTAATGTGTTGTATTACATACGTATGAAGGCATTCACATATATATACACATACATCGGTATACAAAAAGCAAATACGGTTTCAGGAGAAAAAAGCCAGTCACATGCATGTGTATTTTTCCTCTCTTCTCATGTAGATTTCTGAAAATGCAGAATACTGATCTTTGCTTCCTGTATAACCTGCAGGCTGTTGTATTCAAGGCAGAAAGCAGTCTTGATCATTGAAGCACCTCACTAATTGCTGATTTGTCTTAAATAAAATAACAGGGTACATCATGCTTGCTTTAAAAGGTAGAATGCTATAACAAAGTGCGTTGTACTGGAGTAAAAGTGGTTACCTTTTCCAGCTTCCTGTCAAAGAAAGTAGCTGAATCTGAGCTTTCTCAAATTTGAGTGCAACTACTATATGTATAGGAGCGTGTTTATATATGTATACTTTAGACAACCAGTGCCTTTCTTTTCCAGAAGCCCTGCTTGCAGTGGGATTCTTTGGAAGGAAGTGAGGGTTTTTTCCATGTTCTTGGCAAAGTAGTATAGGGATTCCAGTATTTAATAAACCTGGTGAATCGTGCACCTTTGTCACTAAAATACTTCCCCTAAACAGGGATGTCTGTTTCTCAGCTCACCGTTCCTCCTGAAATGAGTTGCTTTCAGCTGTCATCCTTAAAGATTTAATGTTTCTTGCAAGTCCATTCCCACGTGAAGAATTCCGTGCATGTCCACAAATGCAAACACTGGGGAAGTGTTGTGGAATTAGTCATGCAAACAGGAACTGCAGTGCTACTGACTGAATAAACAGTACGCTCCCATGTTTTTCAGCATGTGTCACTAGGACTAGTCCTGTGGCGGAGCCAGTAGGCCTGAAACTGTCAGAATCTGGCAGATGCTATTTTGAATTAGCTCTAGGCATAATGGTGGTGTTTTTCATATCATCATGCTCTGGTATTTAAGATACCTTACAGCACTGGTTCGTGTCCATCTCAGTTGAGAGAAGGCTGCTTGTGTGTGCTGTCAAAAACCCTATGGAGTCAAGGAATCAAAGTTCAGACATTGTGAATGATTAGTTACTTTGACAGATGTCCTTATCTCCAAAGTACCAGTTGTGTGGGTGGTTAGATATTCTAGTTGGATTCTGGAATAACAACATAGGTGACATTGGAGTTACTCTGGGTTTGCACAGGTGTTACAGAACAGTTTCTTTCCTATCTGAGATTTACGTACGAAAAGAGCATGATGTTGGCAAAACTGCTGGAGTTAGTCATGGGTCTGGAACCACTGCTGTTACTATCAGCAAAGAGCAAAAGCGTGTTGATACAATATGCTGGCAGTGCCCAAAGCTTTATGTAAAAGGATACTGTATAATACAGATCAGATTAATTTCTTTAAAATCCAATGTTGTTGTAAACAAGCCAGTTCCTAAAATGGATACACATTCATTTCTACCTTGGAAAAGTAACGTACCTTCTCACAGTAGCTATAGGAGCAGACTGTAATATGGAAGATGCTTTCCTCTCAGGGATGCCTAGCTCCTATCCAAAAAAAGTTACTTCATATGAACAGGTAAGAGAAAGTCTTCTGTCGCTGCCTTTCATAAGCATAGTGAAAGGCTTGATTCTGCCCTGAGAAGGTGCAGGTGCAGTTGGAACAAACCCTGTTCGTTTTTCAGGATTGCAAAGCAAAAGAATAAATGGAAACTACTGCTCACATTGCTAATTCTCCAAAGACCCAACTCTAATAGGATAGTTTTCCTGCAAGAGCCATCTGCTAGCAGGAGACTCATATTGGGGTTCCGTAGGTGGTTTGGGTTTCAGACAATGCTGTACCCTTGTGTGATTGTCTCTGCTGTACGAACAGGGCTGCATGCTGGTCCCCAGTGCAACTGTTCCCATTCTGCAGCCCATAACCTGCACGTGGCTCTGCTCTGCAGACTTCTGGGTGGGCATCAGCTGGAAAAGTACCTGGGGTCTTTGCAGATTGCACAACTCTCTCCCCACACACACAGAGGTGAAATTACATATTGGTATTTCTAGTCATCCTACTCACACACAAAATAGATTGGAACAATAGCGTTTCATTATGAATCAATAATAAAATGTGCTGTTTGTCTCCTTTGCAGAGAAGGTGCTTTCGTAGCTCATGGAAGAGGAATTGATCTGTACATCCAGTTACTGCTTTTGCTTGTACAGAACTTTTAATCAGTGTAGAAATAGGGTGCTTCAATGTATATATACAGGACTATAGCCTGTATATGTGTATATATATGTGTATATATATGTACATATATGTATACATATATATGTATATATATAGGACTATAGCCTGACCCTCTGCAACTACTTAGAAATGTCTCTTCTCAGTTTAGTTAGTCTGAGATTATTTTAATCTAGGACACTGTAGAGATCCTTATATTCAAGTCTCTTTTCCTCTTTACCCTGACCCTCTAGCTTTCCTCTAATGTGAAGAAGGACTTAACTAGGGGATGCAAACTGCACCTTTTTTTTTTTTTTTTTTCACATTATCAACCTATAAAAAGAAATTTGGATCTCTTACGTAGAAATCTTTCTATTGCTTTTCTTTGTCTATCTTAGATGATGAAAAGTCATGGCTTTGTTGATGTGACATAATATCCTGGCTGGCACATACCAATATAAGCTCATTGCTAGGATGATAGGAATTGGCAGTTGTGAGGGTTTCCTAGAGAAGGTACTTTTTGATGCAGAACTTGAGTTTCTCACAATACTCTGCAGGCTCTGATGGTCCTGTTAGGAATGAATCATCAGGGTACCTCTAGAGCTCCTCTTGTCAAGGCTTCTCTTAATACCAGGATACTGTGTGTATTACAACAGATTGATGATAATGTCCTAAAAGACTTAAACAAAAAAACAAAAAACAAACAAACCACCAAAAAACCCAAACAAACAAACAAACAAAAAACAAGAAAAGCAGAGAATGTCTGTTTACAGTGAAGTGGGGAAGCTGCACTGTTGTATTTTACTTTTTCCCAGAAGCAACAGAAGCCACTGAGAGTTTCCCTGGATTCCAAGGTCACAGCCTGGATTACAGCTGACTGTTGATCTGTGTTAAAAGAAATGTAATCGAATAATTATCACAATCTTCTCTTTTTCTGCTGCACAGCTGCAAGCCGGTCCCCTCTCTCTCTTTCCCTCTGTCCCTGTCTTTGCTCACAGTGCTGAGCCTACAGCTAGACTTTGAGCTTCATAGCTCATTGTGTTGCTTTTGAACCAGTTGACTCTGATCATTCTCTCCTTCGTAATTTGCCTTCCAATTTTCCCTTCCCAGTAGGAGTGCCTTACAGTACTGTATATTAGTGTCTATCTTCCTGTTTTGGATTTCCTGATTGAATCTGCTGTTCAATTAACTTGTAGGCTTAAACTGAAACTTTCATATGGCTGCGTGTGCTCTTTTGCAGGGGCAGCTGAGTAAATCAGTTTGCTTATTCTGCCCACATGAAGTGAGCGCTACAGGCTGCATATACCAGCTCTGAAGACACCAAGCTGCATCGAAACCCCTCACTTTTGCTCGATTTGGTGCCTTAAATTTTCAAAAGTGAAGAATTTTGTCAGGAATGCTCTGCCATGGTGCAGCGTGTTTGGCATTGGAGCTCAAAACCCTTGCTCATGGCAGTTTCCATCTTGCTAGGAGTTATGACCATGAAATTTGTTTACTATCTGTGCTTTGAGAGGGAAATATGAGAAAGGATAGCATGGGTTTTTATTACCTGTATTTTGGAGACTAGCTGGGCTTATCTTCAGCCAGAAATGCAGTTGTGCTTATGCGAGGCCTTCAGGAGCTGTGCAGATGTAATAATGGCAAGCATGGGGCATTAAAACAGGATCAGGTCATGTGCAATTTTCTTCCTCCTGGAACCACTGGCCAGCCCACGCCACATGGCGAGGGACTGCTGTGAGGTGCTCCCTACCCGCGTGGCACAGCTGGGTCCAGTGCTGGGCTAGTGAAGGCTTTTCCTCAAAGCTTAATTTTAATGCAGCATGGTTCCCTGAATGCTAACTCGGTGAGGGTTTGGTCAGCATTACCTTTGAGAGAAGGTTAACCTGCTTAAATTTTAGCATTATTTGCTAACGTATGTGGCTAACTCTTCCAGCACGTGTCAACCTGGACATGTGTCCGTACTGACTGTAATCTTTTAAGTCCATGTTTGACACCAGTAGCAGGAATCCCGTAAGAGAACGGCAGTGCTGTTGCTGCATTTTAGCAGTGTAATGAGGAGACAGCTTGGATGATAATGTGCAAAGTCCTTCTTTACTTAAAAACCCTGGTGTGCGCACACTGGCTTGGGTCATGTCTTAAAATGCCAGTTTTGTCCAGATTCCTTAGGGTGGCTATTAATCCAGGTTGCAAAGATGCCACTTGTGGGCAGCATCAGAGAAATCCAGGCCTGGAAAGCTATCAGCTGTCTGGGACCAAAATGTATTAGGCCTCGTCTATGTGCACAAGTGTCAGTGGCTCATTTATTTATTTGTGTCTAACGCACTCATTAAACCAATATAAATCCTTGAATACACAGCATTGTTTTCGTGGAAAAAGGGTTTATTTCAGTTTTGCTTATGCACTTGTCTACAAAGTCGACCTTGCTTAAACTAAAGTGTCTTTTCAGATTGATTTTTAATGGCATTGGTACATGTGGTATCAGGGTAGCTTATACCAGTCCCTTCTATACCTGAGCTAAGCAAAGGCAAGAGTTCATGAGCAAATGTGTGTTTGAAGGGTTTTAAGCGATAAAGGCAGCTTCCAAATGAACTTTAATTCAGTCGAGGCAGTTGGAGGCTGGGGGACACCAGGCGTGAGCAGCACAGCGCAGCGGCTGGTGCTGTGCCTGGCAGCCCGGGCCTGGCTTCCCGCCGGAGCAGCAGCTCACCTGCAGTGCTTGCAATGGATTTTAGCATTGCTGGCAGCGGGCGCTGAGGTTTTGAAAAAACATTACCTGTGTGTGTTACTCTGTTAATTTATTTGCAACATCGTTATGTGTGTTTCATTGTTTTTGTGTCTGTTTTGTTTTGTTTTTTTTTTACTTTGGACAAGGATTTTTTTAAATTATCTGCAACTACTAGGCAATAGTCTTAATTTATTATTTATGTGTAATAATATTCTAATTTAAATTCAGTGATTTGAATTGCTTGTTGACACTTGAGCAGGGTTTATTTGGGTTCACTTGTGACAGCATCAGAGCACCAGTCCCTCATGTATAAAGGCAACTCTCAATAAACACTTAAAAAAAGTTACTCGTCCTTTTTAATTTGCCTTCTGGTGGATACTGCACCAAGGGTAGGACAAGTTTTGAAAGAGTGGTAGTTTCCTTAAAAATGCTGATCTGCTGGTGAAAGTCTTCCAAATCTAAACAAATTATGATATTTACTGTTCCTAGGTCTGAGCCAGGGGGTCTCTGGAAATACTGTCAATGACTGTATCAGGCTTTGTAAGTTTGGGTTCCCAGTTAATTCACGCAAGTGTTTTTTGAAAGCCACGAATGCCTGGGTATTTAATGGTGCTGACCCCCAACAGCTCCCGGGGGGACTTCTTGGAGGCTGTTCTTGGGCACCGTTGGATACGGAGCTCCTCGGAGGCTCGCAGGAGGCATAGGGATGCAGCTCCCCACTGCATGGCTGTCACATGGACCTCTGCCAAAAGGGTCCAGGCTAACGGCCTTGAATCCTAAGTAAGGGAGGCACCTCCCAGTTGGACTGAAGGGACCACTGAAGGGCTGGGAGGGCAGGATTTTGCCCACACTGGCAAAATTGGCTCTCCAGCTGATGGATGTAGGAGCAGGCATGATTCCTGCTCTTCTGGATTACTTCTTCCAGTGCACCAGCTGAGGAGCTTCTGCAGCTCCCTGGAGCTGTGGATTTGGTGACTGTAAGGATTGCAGCGCTGAGCTGTGGTGGAGCTTATGGGCCTAAATGCCATGCCTGAGGGTGCCTAGAGAAATCCACACCTTAGCCCCATGCTCTCGTGGCCTTCAAAGAGGAGGATATACTCCCTTCCTCACTGCCCTGCTCCTCCTCAGAAAGACCAGAAGTCCAGCAGGAATGTCAGTCCTCTCTCCTGCAGGAACTTTTGGACTTCATCCCTGTGATGAAATGCGCTACAAGCAAGGAGTTAATGTTTGACCGGGACCACACAAGCTGCACGAGAAAACCATGTGCAAGACCTTCTCTTCCTCCTCATTTGCTTTACAAGGTGAGCAAATTCCATTATGACGTCATCTCCTCTTTCACTGCCACCTCCCCTCCACACTTCAGCCTGTGCGAGATAGTGGGAAAAAGCATCAGCACAGAGCAGAGACCATGGGGTCTAGGGATCCCTGGGAGGAGCACTTTGGTTGGGGGTTTTTTCTGTCCTCCTGTGTCTGTGTTTACGCAGCTTCTCTCCTCCCTGCCCCTTCCCAGCCTCTCTGTTGTGCGCTGTTACAGTGAATGAGCTGTCACTGAAATGATCTGCTGGGGCTGGAGCAACATTTCTTTTGGTTTCAGTCAGGAGCTAAAGTGGTGGATGTTTTCTCCCTGTTGTACATTGTCATTAACTGAAAGCTGTGCCCGCCAGTGAAGTATAGCTCTGCCAATAAAACCTTAATACTGGCAACCCTGTTCTTAACTCCTGCACACACACCCCAAAAAGCCATGCTTTTTGGGTTGTTCTGTTAACTATTTGTAGTAATTTATCAGCTAGCCTTTAACGCAGCAGGCCACAGAAAATACTAGTCTGACTGTGAATTGCAGTGTGCCCTCCAGGTCCCTTGGGAAAGAGTAGCAAAGTGGTATTTGTTTCTGGTGCTGAGCAGGGAGGACAGACTGGCACCCACAGAATATCCACCCACCTTTTGATTTTCATGGTTTATACTCCTCATGCTGATGGGACAAGTCAATGTTTTATAACCATATACACTGATGTGTTTGGGAATATTGGATCATCAGCCAATCTTACAACCCCTTAGGTCCAACAGCCAGTCTTTTGGGTCTGGTTCTTTCAAGTTCTCATTGCATATTAAACACTTTACAATAGGCTGAGACAGGAGAGTTGATCATCTCCCAGTGCCAAGTCCCATGAGTGGTGTTATGGTTCATATCACCTAAGCATGACAAGCCAAGCTCCAGCTCTGCTCTCAAAGGTCAGGACAGTTAATTTTTAAAAAGTTACCCTTCCAGCTCTTAGACCAAAATTAACAGTATTTGGTTTAATACAGGAAGTTGACTGGTTTTCTAAAAGGTGGCAGAATTGAAATGCAGCCCTACTTCTGGGAAGAAGTGACAGCGTCCACAAGTTTATGAAGTCCTGAGGACACTGTCTTAAATAAAGCAAATGGTACAAGCTGCTTGTCCAGGATTGTGTTCCAGGCTCAAGGAAACTTTTTTTTCTTTCAGCTTTTCTATACCATGTATGATGCAATCCTGATTACAGTACAGTAATAGATTAACCGAAATGGAGCGAGCTTCCTCCTTCTTTCCTTAGGGATGGAGAGGGACCTTCCATGTCTGAAGCTTCCCATACCTTTTCAGTGAAAGGCACACTGAGGGCAAATGAAAATATTCTCGGAGTGTGTGTACAGAGCTCTGGACTGTCTTTTTAAAATCGTTCTTGTTTAACAAATACTCTCCAAAATAGTGGTCCCATCTAGAAGCCTGAGTATTACCACTATGCGAAGGTGGTGAAAAGCGTCTCAGATAATCAGGTGTCGCAAGTAAAACCAGACAAAGTCTCCAAGGCAAGCAGGAGTAAATTCCAACCGTTTTCAGCGTAGACAAATATAAAACTTGGCATTGAGTCTGTAAGCATGCTAAAAAGTCAGTCCACTGTTTAAAGTAAGTGAGTTTTGATTTTCTGTAATTGAGTTCGAGGCATTAGCCTCAGATATTAAAAATGAAGTTGTGAGGCTCATCTGGAAAGCAAAAGTCAGATAAGAGCTTATGTTAAGGGCTGAACTTTCATTGACTTGAAAGTTCCCAGGTGTTTATCATGTAGGTACAATATGGTGTATTTACAGGTGAATAAGAAGAAATTGTTAGTGGTTAAGTACAGTTTAAAAATAAGAGAGTGCAAGTTACTGAATCTGTGTGAGAAAGTAATAGATGTAATCGACGTGCATGGAGCACTTCAGTCCAAAGTGCTTTCATAGCTCTAAAGGTGAGTTAATCTCATTTGTGACTGACACTGCAGACAAGTACCTACAGGACAGCAACTGAGTCATAAAACCTGATGAGTGTCTCCCCACTGAATTGTGCCTTGCCCTGCAAGTAATCCCACTGATCTGTGAGAGCGGAGGGTACAGACTCTTGCGGGAGCTTGGTTGGGGTGGAAGAACTGAGACCCCAGCACGCACCATTCTGTCATCAGACATTGGCACGCAATTGCTTGCGACACTGGTGGATGTTGTTTGTTGTGTACATATTGCAAAATGTCCTGTTCTGACTTGGACTCTGCACTTCTGGAGAGCACTTGTCTCTGATTTAACAGACAGCGTGATCAACTCTTTAAGCAGAAACAAGCTCTGCTGACTCCAATGCAAACTGCAGTTTGTGAAAGAACCAGAGCTGGGCTCTTGGTGTTCAGAGACATGAGCTGTAGCAGTGTATAAAATTGGCGGATTCCTTGTAAAATGCCTGTGCCTCTAGCACAGAGTTAACCCTCGGTGATAGCAGGTGAAAGTATAATAAAATATGGGTCTTTACTGTAGGTATTTACACAGTATTGACATTGTTAGCTGTGCTTAGAGATTTACGTCAAGTGTTACTGCGCTGTCATAAAACAATAAAGTACTTCTGTGAAGGGCTTAGGGCAAAGGGGAGGCAGAGAAGTCTCACTATATAAGGCCCTCCTCCGGCACTCATGGTAATCCATGGGAATGTTTCCATAGCTGTCAGTAGGAGCTGTGTGGAGGCCTGCTAGGGGATGGCAAGCAGAAGCGGCACATTTACTGGGTTTAAAGCAGATAACTAGGGATTTTGTCTCAGGGAGAATATTGCCACCACCAAATTTTAGAAGCCTAACACAGCTGACAAGTCCACCTTGCAGTCAGCGGAGAGAGATGAGGGTTCCTCCTGGGAACATGGATGTATCTAAACTGAATTGTCCTCTAGTGTTTCATAGAGATGCTGACAAGGACCCACAAAAGCTGAGAGATGACATTAAGAAAAATATGGTGCTCAGGGTGGCCATGAGGTGAAAAGGGCAAGAGTCCAGTATCCCAGGGTTTCTAAACAGCATACCCTGGACTCGGCACACTTTCAGCTCTAGGCTGTTGCAGCTCCACTTGTCACACTGGGCTCACAGTAGGCTTCCCCTCAACATTTTGGCCGCAGAACCAGACTTTGCAGCTGAACTCGGTGTTTATATGTAGTGGACCAAACTGAAATGCCAGTCCTAATCAGTCAGAGCACCAGGAATTTTAGATTCAGGCACAGTGCCTGCCTGTCTGTGGGTCCATGATTGCAGTTTGTCCTCCCTGCTCATTATCTCTGCTCTTCATGGGGTTATGGCAAGATTTCTTCTCCAAGCCATGCTGATACATGAGACCTGTTAGTCTTGCTGCAGAAAAGTATTGTTCTTCCACTAGAGGTGGTTCCTATGTAGTTGTTCCCTGGTTAGATGCCACTGCCTGGGATGGTGTTTCCCTGCTATTTTCCAGATGCAGGAGGTAGTTCTTTTCCATCAAAGCATTTAGCAGAAGTGTTCCTCACCATAGCAGTCCCACAGCTGTCCTGCAAGTGCTGGGAGAGTTACCTCGTTCCTGACCCTGCTCTGCACAATGCTCCTCAAAAATCAGACAGCTTCAAAAAAGAGAAGTATCTTTGTCAAGAAGCGACAATTCAGAGCCCTTTGTAAACCTGAGTGTTGCTGCCAGCCTGGCTTGTCTTGCTTTCCCTGTCAGGAACCAGAGTGCCCCACACCTGCTGGTCTTCACTGTACTGAGGGAGCTGATATGGGCTGTTTGGAAAACAGGGAGGTAGGTGTTGAGTACTTCAGCATCTGACCCCATGTCTCTCAACTGTCTGAATTAATTTTGAGCCTTCCATACTTTTTGCTCAGAAGCATTGCCCATGCCATTTCCTGTCCTGGCTTTTGTCTTAAAAGCTAGTGAGTAGAGCTGAAATCTGTCCCTCACTCATCAGATACATCAACCTCCAAGTTCCAGGACTGACTTCACACTGTGGCAGCCCTTGGAGTCCATGGGCTCACTCCAGCCAAATCTCAGTGTGAGACTGGGTTGGTCCCTTGCTCCGAGTCCTAGGAGGTGTCACAGTGGCAATAAACAGCCTCAGCCCTTTCGTTCCTCTGGTTCTCAGCTGGTGCTGAAGATGTGGCCTGAGATCGTTACTCTGCTCCCAACAGCCCCATGGGCTACTCCACAGGACCGCCGCCTGCCCTAGCAGAGCACTGCCGGATGACCTGTCCTTGCATCCCACTGTCCTTGTGCAAAAAAGGGGATTTTTAAGCTCAGTTCCTTCAGAGGTGAGCATGCTCTCTCACACGTGTACCCAGAGTGCTGCATCACCAGCATCCCCTTGGCTTTGTGCATGATCTTTTCCCGTTGATATCTGGGTGGTGTCCTCATCACATGAGCTCTTCGGCCTCTGGGATGAGGAGACAGCCTGGGAGACTGGGATACCCTTTTAGTTTGCACATCTCTTGTTCTGCATAGTCACCCGTTAAAATTACTCGCTTTACCCTTCTCTGTGGGAACGTGGGGGGGACCTTGGCGCAAACTGTGTGGGACTCGCAGG
>Ga0181612_159582_pt1 | contig 19450 bp, 10 predicted proteins | sample HoacroProtozoa21_FD_119630 | JGI IMG/M metagenome (GOLD analysis project Ga0181612, IMG submission 119630) | Hoatzin crop microbial communities from Cojedes, Venezuel. Combined Assembly of Gp0051906, Gp0051904, Gp0051908 | reverse complement strand
TATATTTTCTTGCAAAACCTTTGATTATTTAAGCGACCTAATCACTCATTTGCAACATGGTATTTCCTGTACTTCGGTACTCCTCTGATTAAAGCATCAGAAACAGTGATTAAAATTGTATTTTGGATAGAAAAACTTTTCGTGACACTGAATGAGACAAGAAGACATGACATCCAAAATAGAGCTCCAGCACCATCATTTATTGCACATAAGTAGGGTATTGTAAAGAAACTTCTGCATTCAGCAAAGCACTGTGTGGCTGTAACAAACCTGCAACATTCAGAACACTGTTGAATTAAGGATGAGATATTCAGCCTACCATATCTATCAAAGAATTCCACAATTCCAAGTGGGACAGTTGGCTTACAGAGCATTTATGATGTGCAACACTGCGCATTCAGAGCTGAATAATGCTCCTGTTCAAAATGTTTAATCCCCTCTTCCATAAGAGAACTGATTGACCCAGAGTGAAAAATTGTCTGTGACGCCAGCTGTGCAACTCTTCATCGTCTTCATGTATGGCTACTCATGTAGAATAATCTCTATTTTTGTGAGATTAAGACTGTGAATACATGGTCACCTATGTAGATAGCAGGGTATAAAGTAACCATATTATGAAGTTTAAAAAAATACGGATTTATTTGTTTTTTTTTTCTTATCTTGAATGGAACAGTAGATACACGGTTTTTTTGGTTGTGAAGATGAATGGCTATTTTTTTCCTGTTCTTTTATAAATTAATATAAGCCTCAAAGTATCAAAAACTGTATACTAAAAACTAATATCTTTGAAATTAATAATGTATTACTATATGCTACAATAGTCTAGTATACTGAATTTAGCAAAACAATTTGTTGCAGTTCTTTCGCATTTTAAAGCATATTGCTTTAATAAACTGATGTGTTGCTTCCTATTTTTCAACTTTGGTTCCAGCAACAGAATTAACAGTATGTGCTGTGTTTCTCTTCCAAAAGTGATGAAGATCAAATAAAGAAGAAACTCATTGTTCAAGTGATCACTGTTATTTGTTATTCAAATAGTGAGTTGGTACAATTCTCTGTTGTCAAGTGCACTACATAGTATTAGTCCAAGATTGCATTTCCCATCTCACTGAATGTCTCGATGAGAACCGGGTATACCTCTCTTTCTCCTGCATGCACTTGTGCCCACAAGCCATAGACCGGATGATAAAAGTGCCAAAACTGCAGGGCAGCACTGGAGAGTACATGGGCATGACAGTTCTGTTGCTTCTTCTACTGTCCACTATGCATAGCATGTCAGAAGAAATAAGCAGATGGAAGAAGGTTCTGCACTTCCAGAAAGATGTATACAGGTGTTCCATGCTTCCTGAGAGAAGCTTAAAATAGTAAATTTTGTGTTATCATTATAATTTAGGAATTTGTCAGGGTAATATATATTTTCATTGTAAACTAAGAACCCAAACGCATTTTTTAAGGTTCCTTTTACTTTTAAGCTTTTAAAGGGATGAAGCAAATATTTAAATGCAAGCTTATTTTTAATAGAAAAGGTTTTACTGTACCCTAAGTGCCTCTAGAATTTTATAAAAGGTTACAACTTATTAAAAAAGTCATTATTCTTTTTTTTTACCTACTATAGATTTATATGTATAAAAAAGTCTTAGCATCAAACTATTTCTATTTGAAAAGCCAATTTAATTTAATTAAATAATTAAATAGTTATTATAATAAATTACTGTTTAAACATTTAATTACTATTTATTTATAAATATTTTTATTAATTCCTCATTGAATGGAGATTTTAACTCTCACATTTTCATAATGATTAGTACTAATATTCTATTCATTCACGTTCTAATCAAAACTGGAATTTGTTAATAAAAAATAAGTTTGTTGCTGACTAGTTAGTCTTTGTAATAAAAAATATATTTTATCTCTTTAGTCTTCATATATTTTAGTGCATTTCTGAAAAAAAAAATATTTTAAAATTTTAATGAACTTGCATTAGTCTATTTATTTTTTTAAATTATTTTTCATGTATTTTAGTACAAAGTTACCTTTCCGGATGTGATCTTTCACCTCTTCCTGTGCATTTTTTTGGTAATGAGGAAGATGGAGAAGACAATAAAGTGGGGAAAAGTAAAACCCTTTTTTGTTTTCTTAATGAAATAAAAATGAAATTAATCACCTTAAACTACGGGAAAAAGCAAGCTATGTGTTCCATCAAGTTTGGGTATAATGATAAATTTGTTAGTTTTACCTGAGCTTGAGTGATGTAATTGCCTTAAATTTACCTACTTAAGAAACTCCAGAAGTCCAGAAGTAGGCAGTCTGAAAACAATGAACAAGAGACATTTTTCAGGGTGGATATTGTAGTGTTGGTCTTGCTTATAAAGCCAGGTAATAAAAAAGTGAAATATGGCCTTAGGTGATCTCTGAGCTTCAAGGGAAGAAACCATCTACGCTTCAGTAATTTACAGACCATAACTTGCTAATCACAAGTCAAATGTGAGATGCAAAGTTGTTAAGCTGTAAGTTATAGTAAGTGCTAAGTTTCACTTTATAAACGCAAATATTTAGAAGAATGTATGAATTAAGGTTTCTTTAGAAACATGAATTACATGGAAAATGGAGAAAAGGTAACCAGGCATAGCTCACCATTTGAAACATGTTTTCAATGTATTTCATTGCTAAAATATCTGACTTTCTAGGCAAAAGATATGACACTTACCTGGTCTTCAGTAGAACATTTCAGCCAGTGACAAACTGGAAACCATGAACAAAATTGGGAAATACAGGCAAAGGTGGAAGAACTTGTCTGCTATAGAAATAGCATTGCTACTCAGGTAAGGATTCAAATATTACTAGTACAATTAATGTTTTTTTTTTCACATTATGTTACAACTGCGCTTAGAGAGTTACCTACAACTATTTTTGTACTATAAGAGCTGCACAGCATATAGTGCTGTTTCTCATATCCGTGGAACAACCTTCAGCAGCTGGAGTAGTGTCCCGCAATGTGAAATAGAGTTACTTGCTGGGTCATCACAGACAGTGTGCTTGCATTGGAAAGGTGCTCTATCCAGGCTAATTAATCCTGTTTCTCTACAATTAGCTGTACAGGATAATTAGAGCTTCTGATCCCAGAGTTAGTTCATTTGTTCCTAGCCTGGAAATTTGTGCACCCCTTGATTCACAGTTCAGAGAAGAAATATACATATCTATGCTTTAAAACATGAGGTGACTCAGCTAATTAAAGGAATCCCAGCATGTGTATCTTCAAAAGTCAGCTCTGGAATCTCAAAGAAGATATCACCATTTCCCAGAAAACATTTTAATGAGTGTTTATAGACCTTACAATACAATTTTCAAACACATAACTTGCTTCATATACTTAGATTGTATTTTGAACTCATTTAAAAATGTCTGTGAATTCTAGGTTTCTATAAAGCATTCAATGCCTTAAATGGAGTGTACAAATGTATTTTCATTGATATACTTAAACCCAAGGGCAATTTTAAACACAGTCATCAAACAAACACTGTTGTGGATTGGGTAAGTGCTCAAGACCACAAAACAGTTCAGAGCTAGAGCCACATTCAACCTGTGCATTTTGGGTGCTACACTTAGCTTTGTGAAAAGGCTATAAAGGAAATTTCTTACATGACCCAGGAGAAAAAAGATCTGCCTTGTTAAGCATTGAAAGAGTGACAACAGTTTTTTTTTCATCTATGTAGGCGTGAAATTAATATGTTTTTCCTTCCAAAATATTATGCAAAAAAAGGACTTATTAAATAGCCCACTGAACTGAGCAAGAAGTGTTCTCTCTTCTTTGTTCTCATTCTTCAGAACAGCGAGTTCATCACAACATGTCTTTTTCTCTTCTATAAGCAGTTGTGATCTGACAGGCAAACAGAACAAAGTACAAAGGAAATTATAACGATCATAAAGAATAGCAACCCTCTAGACCCGACAACTAGAAATTCAGCACTTAGTGAAAGTTTTAAAATAGTGTTGAAAAAAACAATACGGGCAAGAGTATGAACTCCATAAAGTAAAAGTAGACAACCTGGAGAACTCTAAACAGGCTAAAACGTCATAAGACTGTGTTAAGTCACTCACTTTGGAATGATATCTTTCATGTCTGCTGTAAAATGAGATATAAAAAAATCCTGGTTAAAATGCATAAGTACTTTCTGAGACGAGACTTGTACTCACAGGTAAATATTCTAGTCATTGTGCAAAAGGTTCCTTCAACTTTGAAAGTGTACACTGCTGAGTAACTACCTACATGAAATACTCTGTAAAAGATGGAAACTGAAAAGAAGCATTTGTGATGGAGCGTCTACTGTGCTACCATAGATGCAGTAGATACAGAATCTACTGTCCAACAGAGAAAGCCAAAAATATAAGGGCCTCAAAGCTTAGTTCTGGGCAGCAGAAAAGCTTACTACATATTTATCCCTAATCAGGGATGAGAAAGCCTTTGGTATTTGACTGAAACAGCCTTTGCTAGCTGTTTGAATGTCTCTCCCCTGTACCCACTTCCGCACAGCTGAATTGAAACAAAAAAACCTGTCAGCATTATCGAGGAAGAAGGCATTTGCAAAACATAGAAGTTGAGAATAATGCTAATAACTAAAATAACCAGGGATGCAAATTTAATAGAGCAACCACACCTTAACACCTCTGTCTCTCCTATAGACTTTTCTTTTGACCAGACAAACCTAATTTTAAGCATTTTTATGCTGATTGGTTTTAAAGTTATCTTCTCTAAGCAGGCTAGGTACAAAGGGACAAGAAGTTCCAGCTACATATTCCCAATCAAATTAAAGTCAATACAGGCATAATTAAAAGAAAATGCAGGGGATGAAAATATATTTTTCTGGTTTTACTTTTATTCAAAGACAATGCTCCAACTTTGAGACTCTCTCTGCTGCAAAGAAATTTAGGCAAGATAAAGCCTTTTGATTTTTCCACATCTATATATCTATATCTTAAAAGGGAAATTAAAAGTTTTATTTTCTGAACTATGTAGTTAGGATGTTTTCCTAGAGTTGCTCTGCTAACCTTGTTGGCAGCTGTGAGAAGTGCAACTCAAGGATGCAGCTGCACTGTCTCCTAGTAAGCCACCATCTAAGACCTCACTGAAAAAAGAGTAGTGTCTTAGAATTAAATGTCTCCTAATATTTCTCTAAAGGTTCAGCTACTTGGCAAGATATTATTCTATACTCTTTCTTATGCCTCTTTGCCATCTAACCTCTCTTGGCCTCTCTCCAAAAATACATATAAACTGTCAACAGTTTAGGTTCCAAATAGAGGTGTGCTCTTCAATGTTCATGCAATTCTTTTCACATCTGAAAAGGAAAAAAAAATGCTTTCAGGCTTGGTTGAAAAGGCTATGAAGAAGAAGGATTATCACCAGCAACTAGTCCTCTCTGGTGCTGTTCACCTTTCTTATTCAGATTTTTTAAGAAAAAGAGGAGTGAAGGGTAGGGGAGAAAACAGAGTGAAGATATAGCTGGATATAGGTGAAAAGAGATATAAAGAAGAGATGTAGTTTTCAAAGTCATAGGGAAAAAAGTGTCCTGCAGCCAAGATGGAAATAAAAGACATGCAATAAGCAGATTTTTTTCCCCTCTGAACATTGGAAGCAGTTGCATAGAAGTGGTAACTGTTCCATTCAAATATTTTTAAAATTTCTTTACCAAAATTGTGTGTGAACTTGCACTTTTGCTTTTTGTTTCTACAAAGCTGAATGCATCTTTGCAAGTAAGATACATTCCATACTTTATGCATACAAAACTACAATATTCAAAGATGTAATTAAATTCTAAAGGGATTTTAGCTTCTGCATAAACACAGATTAACTGATATGTTGGATAAATCCACTCAGCAGGTACATTTTTCTCTTTAACCTGAAGCAGAAAACCCAGTTTCTTTATCTTCAAAGAATGGCATAATCTTGCTTTGGATTTCAAAACAGAAGTATGAACTAACTTGTTCTGAATGCAGAGGTGATGATTATTCAATGGCACAGAAAAAAAGTGGATCCAGGAAACAGCTGGACCAAATGAAGAGTGTATAAGATTATTTGAGATTTAGGACAGAAAGTGCCCAAATTTCAAAGTAGGTAGACCAGTTCTGGTCTACTATTCAGAATGAATGGCTATGTCATCTAGGGGCAGATTATTGAAGAATTAAATTATTTACGCTATGGTGTGTGAAGTGCCTCATCTCTGTTCCTTTTGCTCACTTTAAATTCACTCCTTCCTTTAGGAAATTAACAACTTTCATCATCTCTCTCTGTCTTTTTTTCCCTGTAACATCCTTTACATAACACTGCTACTAGTGACCTTTTAGATCACAGACAGTCTACTTGACACCCCCACCTGAAAAAACTCACAACTTGTGTTGAGTTTGTCCATTTTTTATAACTGTTTTGCTTTGCCTATAACAAAAAAATTACTTCTAACCTACAGACAATGCTCACTCACCACATCATGATGGGTACTGAGAGCCACATTTTGAGATCACAGAAACACGGAATCACAGAATGTTCGGGGTTGGAAGGGACCTCTGTGGGTCATCTAGTCCAACCCTCCTGCCGAAGCAGGGTCACCTACAATAGCCTGTAGAGGACCTTGTCCAGGTGGGTCTTGAATATCTCCAGAGAAGGAGAATCCACAAACTCCCTGCGAAACCTGTTCCAGTGCTCCGTCGATGCCTAACTCTTCACACTTACAATATAAAGATTTGATATTATTCATCCAGGTCTCAGACTCTGACCTACGGAGATGAAACAGAGGTTGATACAATGCTCAGCAACACTTTTAAACCTAGAATGGTTTGAGAATCTCATTCTCACTTTATGGGATAAAGGTAAAAAAAGCAGAATCTTATCTTACATAAAATGTATATATTTTTTAGCTTGCAGACCAAAAATAGGAATGAATGGATTTTCATCTATGCAAAAATAAGGAAAAGAAATGTTGCTGAAATTAACAGATGGATTATTTGAAAATAACAATCAGAGTCTAAGAAAGCTTACATAACAATATCAAAATTTCATTGACAGAATGCTATAAGATTATCTATTTAATGCTGTATTCAAAAAAATTGTAACCCATCCATGAATGGCAATGAATTAAAGATGTTTGGTGAATTCTGCTTATGAAAATAAAGATTAGAATACTAGAGAATATAAAAAACCCCAAAATCTCACCTCGCCCTTATTGAAAATGTTTGTCTGTTCGCATAACATTTAGTTTCCAGTACTATACTTTTGTTATTTCTACTATGGGGAGTAACTTTCAGTGTTGCATGAGAATGGGAAAACAGACATTGTAAATACTGACGATCAAAGTACAGCATCAGAAAAACATGCTAAAATCAAATCAACAGAAACGTACGTAAATACTTGGAAGCAGAAAATTTTGCTGATGAATTACATCTCACAAACAGAAAAACTTCATGAGATAATGAAGCATCAGCTAAATGCCTTACATGTCACAAGACTGATGTCTATTCCAAAACCTTATTTTTTATTTAGGGTGAAATACTTATGACCAAACTCCTGAAGGTACCAAGGGCAATGCCGTTGTTTAGTAGTGCAGTGCCTAATGGGCAGACTGTTAACTCAGGCCTTACTTGAGGACATTAATTCTCCATGTGGTATAAGGGAAGTATAATATATAAATAAAGGAATAAATAAATGAGGGATCAACAGGCTGCTGAAGCTAATTAAATGTGTAGTACAGAGGACAGAGAAAGTTGTAGCCATAATAAATTTTGACTGCATCTAGCAATTTTATTTTCACAGGTATTCATGCTACTTAATTTTTGATACCTCATTTAGCCACTCCTGTTAGGAACAGAAGTAATTACACTCCTAGCTTTTGGTCACTCAAGCAAATACTAATTTCCCTGAAGATTTAGGTGTCCTCTAGGAAGTTCTCCATCCAAACACAGTACACAAAGAATCTTATATACTTATAGGTACTTGATGTGAAATACTAATGGAATGTTCAAAGCCAATTGGAAGTTTGCTTGTGAATCTCCAAAGATAAGACGTGTGGGAAGGAGGGTGGCCCAGGATGTAGTCTTAACATTAAAGCAGATTTAGGTATCTAAATCCCAGTTTCAGAAGACCATTGTGATTTCTTGTTTTCTAGGAGAGGACCCCCAGATTGCCCAGATTTCTAGAGAATATGTAGATTTCCCAGATATCTAACTGAACTTTTTCTTGTTTCAATAAGTGAGAACACTCTCTTTTGAAGAGATGCCCTCATTCAAGACTTTAGAATATAAAATAAGTCTCTGCATCTACAGGTTGTTCAGTGGATTGTTAACATTTTATTCTAATGTAATTTATAAAAGGATTACTTATGCAGTATTTTATTCCAAGCATAAAAGCTCCAACAAGAGAGCTATTAGAAGACAGTTGAAATAATTTAATGGGCTTCTACACGGAATTCTCATATGTGAAGGAAGATTTGGAATGAAGGCTTAAGCAGTAGACTATTATGAAGCAGAACATCTACTCTGCTACATTTTGTAATAAATATTTTGTGTGCTGGAGAGTCAGAAAAAACGAAAGTTTAGAAAACGTCCATCACATTTTAAAGGATCTCCATGTAGATCATAGTTCCTATGGCCTCTTCAAACACTTGCATTGAACAGTCATTGTTAACAATTAATTCTCATAGTAAAGAATTTCTTCCTTATATCTAACCTAAGTTTACGAATCTAATGTTTTCTGCCATTGACTAAGCTACAGTTTAGTGTTATGCCCCTTAACAGACATGACAGATGTTTCATGAGAATTGTAGCTACTTACTGAGAAGGCATACAGAAGCCTCCTGACGATCAGAATTTTCATTATTCTAGTGCTAGGAGGTGCACAACAGAAAAGATACATCATGTGAAGAAAGAACTGTATGAAATACTTGCAACAAGAGAAAAAATGTGTGGGTATTCTGTGCTTTCAGACTGTGTTTACCATGTCTTAGTATAATATTAGTATTATTCATGGCAGAATGCTTTTTCAGGATTGAGATGAGTGATGAATATACTTTTTTTAAACAAAAAATAGAAAGTTTCATATTTCCATGCAGTAGTTGCAAGAATAAGTCTCTTGAAAGTTTGAAGTAATTTAATTCTGTTTTCCTCATACTTTAAAAAAGTTCCAAACCTGCAGTCTTCATGTAACAGTAAATTTTACTTCAACCATTCCTCTGTAATAATTTGAAAAGATCTTTTTCTCAGATCTCATGTTTTTATTTCTTAATTGATTCACATAAGGTGGCTGCAAATCTTACAGAATTCAGATACCTAATAAGCCTGTAGATCGGCAGTACCTTTACATTTCATATTTTGGCAGTGGAACACTAAATACTTTATAAATCTAACCAATCTCCAGACAATATCAAATGATGACTTTTCCTGGAGGGTAATAGATAAAAAGACTGAAATTTCATGCTTGTTGGAGAATTAAGCCATATATAATGTGGTCTTTGAGAATAACCTGATAAACACAAACACAGAGTATTAGTAAAACAGTTGAAGTAGTTTTAGGGAGAACAGTTGCTAGTAGTCCTCCATATATTAATAATTGCCATTAATATGAAAAGAGAGAATTAATATATTTGGATACCTTCACCTTTATTTGAGGAAAACTACATTATATATGTAGAAGATATAAAAAGTCATTTTTGTAAAAAAATAAAAAATGTATATATTCTGTCATAAGTCTTATTAATGAAGTTACACGGTAAAATTTTAAGATTACTCCTTCGACTTGAAAGAAAATGGTGGACTCACAATTATCAAGTTTCAGACAGAAGTAGGATCCTTATGTTACAAAGACCATAACCAAGATGATGAAATTGGAATCAACAGGAGAATGAGGAATCATAAAAGCCTTCAGGAAAAGGATGGATAGATGAGTGAATAAATATGAACATATGATTTTATTTGGTATCTTGAACATTGGCGGTGCCTTTACGCAAAATATTTTTATGTTATTATTAGGTCTTGTAAAAATTGTTATAGAAATATGGTAGTTACTTTAAAAAGAACCCACCCAACAGACAACATGAATGGAAAATTAAAAAATCTTCACCACATTGCTATTACCAGCTCTTTTTACTTCAAATTCTAATAGATTATATCTTAACAGAGTACATTAACTCTGTGTAATGAAATATCCCCTAAATATGTATTTTTTCATTGAAATCAGTAAAGTTTGAAGGACACATTTTTAGTCACAATCTATCTAGAAACAAGTCATGGTAAATCCTGGAAACAGAACGATTTTTAGCCATTAAAAAACACTGAAATATGCAATCTGGCAATATTTTTTAGTATAAGTGCAAACACAACAATAATACTAATATTTCTAATTCAGGAGAACATGTCTTTTCACAGTTACAATGACATCTTGTGGTGAGCATAAAAACTGTCAATCCTATAAATTTCTACATGAAAGTAAGAATTTTATTTTGGCAATTAACTATTGCAATACTCTTTATTTCCATTTTTAATGATTAGCAATATATGTAAGTGTATGTGAGGTATTATAAGAGTACTTAAAACAAACATAGTTTGAATTTTTAAATATTTGAAGTCTTCGAAGAATTTTTGCCTGGTATTGGAAAGAAATACCTTTCTAAAGGTGGATGTATGTTATAGTTTAGTTCATAGGTGGAAGCAGTTTGATACAATCAGTAATTTTTAAGAGCTAAAACTCTATTTCTTTTTCCAGTCAAACCAAATAATTCCTTTTTTTAGGAAAACATGCACACACATAAAAGAAGTGTTTAGAATCTGTCTCTTCAGTTTGTCAGTCTAAGAATTGTTGCACCATGTATTTTGTGAAGATAAGTGATAAAGATTAACACATATCCTATTTTATCTTAAATCAACATACGAATTTGAGTACTTACTTGAAATGCATTTTTAAAAGTAATCCAAAGCATAATATGTTATTACGCCTATTTTCACCTAATCCTACATTTCTGTGGTATTTCTCTGTTGGCTTGTGCTGGGTTTTTTGGGGGCAGTATCCTTTTTTATTTGTTTGCTGGTTTGTTTGTTTTAATAACAGCAAAAGGAGGTTTCAGTCATTTTTGTGGGGGAAACAATATGTTTTGTATTCCAAATTAATGATTTTTATCTAAACATGATTTTTGTCTCTAGTATAAATCAAGTAACTGTTGCTCTATGTACACTATTATAGGTTTTGGGGAATTTTTCTTTTATATTTCAAGTAGTCAGAAATATTTCTGCAAGGAGGATTTGTCTCATTTTGATCCAACGTGCTGCACTGGGTTTGCCCTCCCTTCTTTAATTTTTGCAATTTAGTACTTATGCTGGCATGATTCATTGCCATTAAACGTCTTAGCATGGTGAATTCTTACAGGTATTAGGAAATCAGTTGTCTACAAAACAGAATTTCTGCTTTGTGTTCTTGGTTGTGGTGCTGCCTGTTCTCAGTCTCTGGCACTTGGCAGATCACCTGCCTTCTCCTTGAATGCTTTTGTTAAGTTGTATTTTGGGATACTGGCTACCTTAACACCTTTTCTATGAGTACTTTATGTTGAATAATTTGGCTAATCAGCACAGCATATCTGTTAATAGAAGACTCCTATGCAACCTAGTACACTGAATACCACAAGTTTTCCTAAATTTCCCGTAAATACTAGTCTCTTTACAAAGAAAACCAACAACAATAACACTTGAGTAATACAGGAAACTAAGGGAATATCAATAGTAAAATCACAGCAGCAACACGAACTTTAAAATAAACTGATTTTAACTATGTAGTTACTAAACTTATTCTGAATTTAGAGGTTCTCTTCCTGTATGGGGAACTTGCTCATCGATCCAAATGCATTTCAGTCATTTTCTGCTAACTCTGGGCATTGTGGTCCCTTTGTACTTCAAAAGTGGCAATTCAGTCATTTTGTTTTGCTCTTATTATATGCATAAACTGCCTTGGCAGTCAAGACAAGTTAATTTGTGTTACTGGATAGAAAGCAGTAAGGTACACAAGGTTATTATTGTTGCTCTTTTCCTCCTGAGAAATTACTGAAGTAAATTCCTATAGTGTTTGTGTATGCACGGAAGAACAGGATTCTGAATAGCTGTACCATTAGCTCTGAGCCACTGTCAGGGATATGCAGATGAAAATAAGAATTTTAAAAAAAAAAGGAAGTATCTAAAGGACTATTTCATCTTCACATTTCAGGCCAATAATTTACAGTCTCATTTACATTCAAATTTTAGATTTTATAGATAGGTACTCATCTTAAAATGTATGACACTGGAATTATAATTGCTTTCTGATTTTTAAAGATAATGAGATTTTTCTTTGTTGGTAACTGTTTTCTGTCAGAGGAAACAGCAACCTTGAACATGCCAACCTGTCCTTAGAAAGCAGAGATGAAGAACAAGTGTTAACCGCAGTATTTGACTCTGAGTACTACTGAATCAAACGGAGTCTCTTTGGCCTCTGTGGTGGACACTTATCATTCTCATCTCAGCAATGTTTGGTACAAAGGGAGTAAGGCAATTTGCCAAAGTAGAGAAGACTGCCACAATATCTGAAGTGCTCTGGAGGAAGAAAACAAAATAAAAACCACCAGGACAAAACAAAACAAAACAAAATCAAACAGGGAAGCTTTAAAGAGGGCTGAACTGTGATACCTAACAGGAAGATATCCGAAAGTAGCCTTGTTTCTAAAAACACTGTTGTTAAATCCCTTGATAATTTTGATCTTTTAAAGCTATCTTGAACAGCTGAAACTTACTGTCACACTGCATTATAGAAATGTGAGATACAAACTCCGGGTAAAAGTTCACATATATTAGCTATTTAGAGAGTGTATAGAAAAAGGAGATAAGTTTGTAACATCTCTAATTTAAAGCCAGCATTGCGCTAAGGAAACTATGTACTATGTCCCTCATCAGAGGTGAAACAAAATCTTCATAGAAACTTTAAAAATCTACTATCAATTCTGACTAGATAATCAGAATTTGTAAAGCAGTAAGAATCACATTTAATGTTATGAAGACTTAAGAACATCCTGATAGCAAGAATGTGAGGAAGAACCCCACTTAATACGAGAATAGATGACTGAGGCACGAAGACATGCAGAGCTTAATGTCAAATTCTCCTGAGCTATCCATCTCAAGTTAAAACTCTCTACTAAGGTTTTCAGCCACTCTACATACACTGTCTGTTTCAATTCTGATTGTTAGCCTGCTACTTATTCTAACAACAAAAAAACTTTTTCAAATAACATTTTCAAATTTACTTTCCTAAAGAGGTAATTGCCAACCTATGATACCAGAGATAAATATTAAACACCTGTGATTATTTTTTATATAATCTGAATTGTGGTAGGCATTTTCAAGTATATAAAATACAAAAGCAACAAAATATACTGTAAGTCATGGAATTTGTCTACCTTAAGAAAATCAGGAAAGACTTCTCTGCTGTAAGCGTGACAGAACACAGGCACAGGTTTCCCAGAGAGGCTGTAGGGTCTCCTTCCATGGATGATATTCCAAAGCCGTTTGAACATGGTCCTGGGCAACTTGCTCTAGACGACCCTTCTTGAGCACGTGGTTGGACAAGAAGACTTCCCGAAGTCCCTTCCAAACACAACCATTCTTTGATTCTGTGATTAAGAAGTAGAAAGAATCATCTAGGGGTTTTGTTCATTGTCTTAAAATCTCAAGAATAATTTGTTCAAATATTCTGTAATATGTAATGGTAACTCTCTTGCACATAAATAAGTTCCTTTAAATTTGCTATGACAATCTGTACCTGGGATTCTCCCTGACGTGTAAACTATAACGTTGCTCTTAACCCTTCTAAGCAGCACCAGATTTCACTGTAGCAAAGCCATCACTGTGCTGTAATTGAAAGGAGAATAATGTCACAAATACATGTCCATATTGCTAACTGCTAACTGCTATATACTTATTTTCTTCAGGAATTAATTGATTCTCACCTCTTACTTTTAACTTGGTGTTCAGGAGACCTATTTCAGGATTGTGTTTTGTGTTGTTGGTGGTGATTTTTGGTTTTTTGCATCAAACATTTCAAAGGCAAGTAAATGCAATCAATAATGAAACTGATGTGTAATACATTGATTAAAATGCTCTGACATTTTTATTGGTATGAATTCGGGATGTCTTAAAAGCAAAAAAGAAAGCAAAAAAAATCTTGCATTTCAGATAAGAACATAAAACAATTAACAGAAGATTTTACACTTAACCTTTCCTATGTCTACTATATGGATTATCTCATTTTACAAATATTTTCATTTTTCCTACATTGTCCTGAGACTCCAGGCAGCAGATGTCTCAAACATCTAGTCCAAAAGAATGCAGCTGTTACCATACCAACCAACGAATTTGTTAACTGAAGGAGGGGGCTCTGCTAAGGTGAGGCAGCATTCCTTTGGAAATGACTTCCTTATCTATGCAGCCTGGAGATAAGACCACAGACACAGGATGTGGCAAAATGAGTTAATCCAATTAAGCAAGAATTCCACAAGGGGGGAGCGGGACCACCAAGAGACCACCGGCTCATTCTAGAAGGCTGGACATACCCCAGGCCCATTTCTGGAAGATTCTAGAAGCCCAAACTGCGCACATCATCCAACTAGCATCAAAAGCAAACAAGCCAGCCTAGGGATGGGAAACAGGATCTAAAAGAAGGATCACCTGACTGGTTGGGCAGCGCCCCCCGGGACCCAGACACCCTGCCTCCACTGGCCAGATATTTCTGACAAGAACCCACATTGCCAACTTTTTCCATGTTTTCGAAATTCAAGTTACCTCTTTTATAAATAAAACATTTGATCATTTGGTGTTGTTTCACCTTTATTTAGCCTGAGGGGATTCATAGAACCTTAGTCGCCCTCCCACCCCCCACCTCACCCCCGCATAGGCAGGATGCGACAATTGTTTAACGCATTAGAGTAACTAAATTCATTCTTACAACACACATATTAAGACTTTTTCCTCCCTTTTTATAAATAGTGGACACAGAAAGAAAAATTTCCATCATTTCTGGAAATTGACACAGCTAGAGACAAATACGGTTACTACAACAGAATTTTTTTCAGGAATTTTAAGTCCAGTATTTCAGCTACAGACTTTCTTCCTCCTGCCTGCAATATATGTCATAATGCTATGACATCAGAGGGAGACAGATCTTCAGAATTTCTGGTGTGTCTCACAGCCTTTGCTGACAGGAAAGCTTAAGGCTCTGGCGGCAACTAAAAAAGTTAGCTGCCATCTTTCCAAGGAGAGCAATACCTACCAAACTATCTCCTATCTCTTTCATGCTGTCTTCAGAATCAGTACAAGTTATCTGCGTGTACTGGTACTTGTGTTCCCCAGCACAAGACACGAAGTTAGAGACAGCCAGCCTCAGAAGCACTCTACCTTCATTCCTACTCAGTCCTGGATATGTTCATTGGTCACATCTATTCAGGAATGAATTATTCTTCATCATGATTTGCTCATCCCCTTTAAATAGCCTGATAAGTATTACTATATTTGTACTACATTGGAAGTGGCCAAGAAACAAGGTTATTTATACAATTCTTAATAGTTTGTCCTATTTAAAATGCATTGAAAAGCATATTTAATTACTAAAGAAGCCTGATACTCAAACAGCACAAAGCGCATATGGCAAATAGTACACAGTAGAAAACATGCTTGATTTTTGATGCTAATGAAGTTGGTGTTGAAAGCCTGCTGGGATCCCTTCCAGCCTGTGAGATGTCTCTGACATTGTGCTGTGGATGTTATACTTCATTTGCTGTGGTAAGTCTAGTTTTCAAATGACACTAAGAAGAAATATTGAAGTAAGAGAATACACAGAAAAGTAAATTCTATTGTTTTAAAGGCAGATTCACTGAATCCAGCATTTCCAGCCAAGAACAATATTTAGTATAAGAAATGCTTAGTAAATTGAATTTAACTTCCTGAGCATTCTAAGTTGTTTGAGGCTTGATCATGGTATTCTGCCAAGACATATTTGACAAGTCACGTTTGGAGAATAGCATACACCAAATATTATAAAAGACTTAGAAGTGGGAAGGAACAGTAATCATTGCACAGAAAGCACAGTTTGTTGGATTGTTCCCTTGGTCATATTCCTTATCGGTAAATACATCATAAAAATAAGGCACGTTCTTAACCATGTTTGACATGATCACAGTTTTTTGACTTGATGCCTTATTGGGTTGCTTCCATAGATATGTTTATAAGCATTGTGTTTACATGGAAATAAAAAATAAAATTAATAAATTATTTTTGCTATTTTGCTTTCCCGCAAAAAATTTCACTAATACAGAAATCTGCAGCACCCTAACAAAAATAACTTTCATTAGGTGTTTTACATTTGATTCAAAGACAACAATGAACAGATGTACAGCCATATTGCAGAAAAATACGGTTCTCTCACAGAAGCAGCAGTAATATGTAACAGTTGAAGATAGAAGTCTTGGGGTGCATTTCTGATGACATTGGATATTTATGCTTAAACATTTGATCTCTAGATCTCCACTGACTATATTTGGAGCTTATATACCTAGTTGATATGACTATGTTTACTTTTGATCTTCAGAATTTAGTGTCTACAGCCTACAACTGAACACTTCTTGAATATTTATTTAGTTGCCTGAAGACATCTGAGATGACATCAGTTATCCAAAACATTAAAACAGATGGCTGTCAGATATGATGTTGCCAGAGGGACATCCAGGCACTTCTGGAGCAACAGCTAGAGGCTGGGTGACCCTACAAAACATCTCAAAATTCTTTAAATATCTAAATTTAATCAGCAATTAATCAAATCCGCAGTGGATTTGACTGAGAATGACAGAACAGTTGGAGGCTGACAGATATTTTATAAGGGCTCTATTCTAAGTATACAGATTAGTAATCACTACTTACACAGAACCATTTCAGTCTCATTATTTACAGACAGCCTAGACATAAAGGAGCTTTGTTTTTATTTTTAGTAAGAGCTATTCTCTTTCTGACTTTACACAGCTATTATGCTTTTGCAGTACTGACCTTAAAGAATCCGTCATTCATATCTGTGAATTATATTCTCAGTAAAAGAAGAAAAACTGATGAACTCATATGCATATGTTCATCCTAGTCATGAAGATTTGATGTATATTTTATGCAGAACAATGCTCTGCCAAACTACTACACTGTGTTACAGAGTCAATACAACTGCTCTGTAAGTGGCAGAGCTGCACAGCTGGAAGGCCAATACCACATCACATGGCCAAGAGTGCATGCTGCACTGATCAGTTCTATTGAATTGAGGAGTGTCTACTGTTAGCATATCTACACTGCTGTCCATTATTTTCTTCTTTTAATATTACTTTAATATTTCAAAACTTTCAGGAAAAAAAAGGTTCCTTATAGAAACTTGGCAGGTAATTCTTCCTGATTTATATCACTAAAATCATAGAATCAGAGAATATCTTAAGTTGCAAGGAACACATAAGGATCATTGAATCCAACTCCCTCTTCCTCACAGGACTACCTAAAACTAAACCATAATCCAGACGCTCCTTGAACTCTGACAGTCTTGGTAACATGACCATTTCAGTGGAGAGCCTGTTCCAGTGACTGATCACTCCCTCTGTGAAGAAACTTTTCCTAATGTTCAATCTGAACTTCTCCTGATGTAGCTTCATTCCATTTCCTCATATCCTGTTGCTGGGCACCAGCGAGAGGAGATCAGCATCTCCCCTTCCATTTCCCCCCTTGAGAATGAGGTCATCCACCCCTCAGACTTCTCTTCTCCAAGCTGAACAAGCCAAGTGAGCTCAGAAGATCCTTGTAAGTCTTGCCCGAGAGACATTTCACCATCTTGGTCACTCTCCTCTGGACACATTCTCATAGCTTGAAGTCCTTATACTGAGGCACCCAAAACTGCACACAGTACTCAAGGTGGGCCCACACCAATGCAGTCTATAGTGGGACAATCATCTCCCTCAGTCAGCTAGCTGTGCTGTGCTTGATGCATTCCTAGACACGGTTGGCTCTTTTGGCTGCCAGGGCACACTGTTGACTCATATTCAGCATGCCCTCAACCCAAACCCCCAAATCTCTTTCTGCAGGGCTGCTTTACTTTCTCTTGTCCCCCAGTTTTTATGTATAACGAGCATTACCGCGTCCCAGGTGGAGAATCCTGCAGTTGCTCTTCTTCAGTTTCATATGGTTGATGATTTCCCAGCTCTCTAGCCTGTCCAGATCTTTCTGAAAGGACTCTCTACCCTCAAGGGAGTCCACAGCTTCTCCTAGTTTAGTATCATCAGCAAACTTAGTTATTGTACATTTAATTGCTGTGTCCTGGTCATTTATAAAAACATTAAAGAGCACTGACCCTAAAATTGAGCCCTGGGGGACTCCAGTAATGACCGACCACCAACCTCATATAGCTCCATTTACTATAACCCTTTGAATCCAACCCATCAGCCAGTTGCTCGCCCAAAGTAGACTGTCTTCCCTAACACATTCCTCATGTGCACTACAAAGACTGTATTCCCTTGTATGGTATGTGGAAGTTTTGATTGAACAGGACCAGCTCAATCGGTAGATCCTCTGGTGTTAACAAACCAGATGTCCTTTGCAAAATGTGTATCTCAAAGTTTGAAGATCCCACCCCCCATTGCTCTCAGAGTAGTTTTTAGCAGTCTGTTGTACCTTTCAGTTTTCCCAGAGGCTGGTGCATTATAGGGGATGTTATACACCCACTCAATACAGTGTTCTTTGGCCCATGTGCCTAAGAGGTTGTTTCAGAAATGAGTCTTGTTTTCTGACTCCGTTCTTTCTGGGGTGCCATGTCTCCACAGGGCTTGCTTTCCAAGGCCCAAGATAGTATTTTTGGCAGTGGCATGGGGCACAAGGTAGGTTTCCATTCATCCAGTGGTTTCTTCCACCACAGTAAGCACATGGCACTTGGCTTGGTGGGACTGTGGGAGTGACATATAATCCCATATAAACCCCGTATTTATATTTCAGCCATTGTCATCCATACCACGGAGGCTTTACCCGCTCAACTTGCTTGATTGTAGCGCGTTTCACATTCATGGATAACCTGTGTGGTAGACTCCATGGTCAAGTCCACACCTCAGTCATGAACCCATCTATACGTTATATCTCTTCCTTGATGGTCTGAGGTGTCATGGGCCCACCGAGCTAGAAGGAGTTCACCCTTGGGTTGCCAGTCCAGATCCACCCGAACCACTTCTATCTGGGCAGCCTGAACCACTTCCTGGTTATTTTGATGTTCCTCAGTGGCCTGACTCTTAGGGATGTGGGCGTCCACGTGACAGACTTTTACAACCAGCTGATCCATCCAGGCAGCAATATCTTGCCACAATGGGGCAGCCCAGATGAGTTTACCTCTGCGCTGCCAGTT
>Ga0181612_152476_pt1 | contig 19451 bp, 14 predicted proteins | sample HoacroProtozoa21_FD_119630 | JGI IMG/M metagenome (GOLD analysis project Ga0181612, IMG submission 119630) | Hoatzin crop microbial communities from Cojedes, Venezuel. Combined Assembly of Gp0051906, Gp0051904, Gp0051908 | reverse complement strand
TAATTTTATATCTTTTTTTTTAACTTGCTATAGAACAGTAATGTGGTCACTTTGAGATGTAATTTGAAAGCTTGTCTTGTATGGCTGTAGCTTTCATATCCTTCGTTGGAAATGCTGCTGTGTTGCACATTGCAGTCCTTTTTTGCTGTGAATCACAATCTGTCTTCTATCTTCATAATTTAGCAGTATATTGACAAAAATTGTGCTGTGTTGGTGTCGCACCTGTGCTAAGCAAGTATACTGGCATACTCTACACTAACGTTATATTTCAGTGCTTAAAATACCTGACCTAAAGCCTCCTGTGGATGAAAGAGGGTGGTACACACATCAAACAGTGTTTCTGGCTTTTTTTTTTGTGGTTGTCACAGTTATTTGTGCTTGATGCCGTGTATTTTAAGGGGCAGCTAGGAAAACTGGAGGAAGTGCTTTTTCCCACCCCGGGGCTAGCAGTCTGATTTTTTCCTTATTTTAATTCTTAGAAACAAAGAGTATTGTCACGGATCTTAAATATAATGTTCTCATAGCGAAGACAGTGTGTACAGAGAAGTATCATTCTAGTCTGCTGAGCCTAGTGCCTCAATGAGGTGATAACAGGCTTCACTAGTAAGTAAACCTAGAACTTGGAAAGTTGGTCTGTCTTTGCTGAAAAAATGTTTGATGTGCATGTGGATTGGAGGAAAAAAAGATACAGGAGGACATGATTGTGCAGGCACAAAAGAAAAAAGGACTAAATCATCAGACTCTATGTAATTTTCCTCTTCATTTGGAGGCATTAGATATGTTAATACTTGATGTGACCATTAAAACAGGTGAGGGGTGACTGCCAATGTAAAGCTAAAACATTTTAAGTGCTGTTTGGGGAATGGGTTAGTTCAGTCACAAATGTGGAGTGGCATTTGTTAGTCAGGAACGCAAATGTAGTCTTTTGAAGGAAAACAAATTTTCCAAAAGTGGAAACATCCGGAGAGAGAAAAGCCTGGATATGCTTTGATTAACATATGTTGTTAAAAGTTGATATTAAATTTTCTACATCAGATCAGAACCGAGGTCTCATTAAATTCAGTACCTCACCTCTGTTAGCTGACACCTCCCTCGGGTCACCTTGTTCCCTAAAGCAGATTTGACTCATTTTCCGTTTTGAGGAGTGTTTTCTGCGTAATGGTGGGGGATTGGTGGCGAGTAGCTGGGTATGAACAGATGTTCGCTCTTCATTGTCCCAGTCAGCTGTTCAGAACCTAAAGACATCTTCTAGACACTTGTTTAATTTTCCCAACCTGGCGACCTGCAACTGTAATTCCTTCTGCCTGCACCGATGTGAAAAGAGAAACATTTGTTTCTGTGAACCTGGAGTTATACCTGGAGCAGTTGGGTGCTGAAAGAGCTTTGACATTAAAAGTTATGCTTGTGTAGGGCTCTGCTTAGTGTGGAAGGATGATTAAACAAAGCACTCTGAGGAAGAGTGTTTTCTGTGTGGAAGCTGCACCAGTTCATGCTTTGTTGCCCAGATTTCACATTCTGTGTTTGGACCCAGCATAAGCTCCTTGTCAACTGTAAAAACTCGTAACATGGAAGTACATGAATGAGATTTAAGATCTCGGATCCATTTAAAAACATGTAGCTGCTGTTATAGTTCCCCATTTCTTGAGGCTACAAAAGAGGTATTTTAAGCATATGCCATGGTGGGAGTAGGGGAAGCTTAATTTATATGTTCTGGACTTCAGTTGGAAGCATCTTTCTTAATGACAAGGCTCTCTTGCCTCTTTGAGGTGATTGCCTGGAGATCAAAGGTGAGGTGGGCGATGCCTGGTTTGGTCTGTAGCCAAGCAGATTCCCTGAAGGACTGTCAAATTACTGTTAGACTTGTAGACAAAGGTGGCTTCAGCTAAAAGCAAATAGATTAGGTCCAGTGCTAACCAGCTGATATCTCATATTTGGTAACTGCACACGCACAATTTTAGTCAATTTACTAAGTTTAGCATCTGAGTTACATGCATGAAAACAGCTTCTGCTGCAGCTTTCTGATTCGGTCTAAGGATGTCAACATGAAAGAATTCTTCTGAAATCGCTGCAGTTCTCTTGGGTAGATAAGGCTTAAAATTAAGATTGATCCAGATACTTTTTTACAGGGAATGAATACTAATATCTTTCCTGCATTGTATTTTAAGTAGCTAACAAGCAGGGTAGCTATGTGAGCTCGGTGGTATCTGAGCACCTTGTTGATAAATGTACTTATCCTGTGGCACCTTTTGGGGTAAAAGCAGTGTGAATATAGTTTTTGACGGTAATAGTATACTGTAAAGAATTCTGAATGATGTTTTGTTCCGAATGTGAGCTGTGACAGCCTGTACTCACTGCAGATACTGAGGCTTCTGGTCTTCTCCTGGAGACATGCCAAAGGAGATCGTGCGGTGCAGCTGTGGGAGCAGAAGGCCGTGTAGGCGGGGAGCTCCTGCCACTGTCAATGTAAACAGGATTTGTTTGGTTTTGTCCTTTTGATACCACCTGCCTTGCAGCGGTGGTGTTGCTCTTCTGTCATGTGGAAGTAGTAAAGCTGCTGCTCCAGCCCCCTCCTCTGCAGCCAGACTTCGGTCGCTGTAAATGGGGCCACCGATTTTGTGGCAAAGGCAACTGCCTTCCCCTGACTGCAGAGCAAACACCGCTGCGTTGGGCATTCTCCGAGGAATCCCAGAAAAGCACACGCTCGCACTGTTGATGTATCCACCTAAACAAACTGCAGTGTGAGTTAAGATGAGTGCTTCTGCCACTTACAAAAATAAAAAAAGATGCCATTCAGTCAAATTGCCGCATCTCCCCAGGCCCCTGCATGAACACAAATGCTCTTCAGTCTAGTCGGAGTAGTTCCAAAAGCCAAGGAGGAAAAAAACCACCCCTGTGTATTGTATTGTGCCCTGCAGTGGGCTGTTGTGGAGGAGCAGGGATGTGGATGCGAACTTGCAACCAGCTCCTCAGCCCTTCGGAAGCCTCCTGCCAGCAGCTCGGCTCTGGCTGATCTGGCTTTGGGATCTCCAGCCACGGTGATGACAACATGATTTCAGTTTGCTGGGGGGATAGAATTCCTTTAGCGAATTTGACCAAGAAGTATAATAGTGAGGAATGTTGCCTTTAAAAAAAAAAAAAAAAAAGGAAAAAAAAAATCCTCTTGGGGCAGGGAAACCCTGAAATTAATGTCGTCCTTATTTTGCATGGCACGGTCTAGCCTGCCAGATCAAGAACTGCAGGGCTTCTCCAAATGGGGAATCCATTGCAATTACGTTGGGCTAGAGTCTTGAATATGGTTTGCCAAGTCCTTTTGGGTTTTGGAAGTTATGTCTTGACTCATTCTGAGGATTGCTGATCGAGCTCAGTCTTAAAAATTCATTTGCTGCTATTGTCAACTGTTAAAATAAATGGATCCCAGCAGCTGCTTTACAAGACAAGGAACTGAGTTCAGTGCAGAGGCATCTATCCTAGAGAAAGAATGAAACTCAGTTAAAGTATTTAGCTTTAGAAAACTAATTTTTTTTCTGGCTGCTCAGCAAAGAAATGAATAGCTGATGAGATACTCTGGAAGTGTACCTCCTGGAGTTTGGGCTGGTTTTCCAGTGTTAAGATTTTGAAGGAGAATTGGGTCTGGATGCAGGTCTCTCTCGGGGCGTTTTTTCTTCCAGTCTTTTGGGGAAAGTTCTCTTGCACTTTACTCTGAGGCATCCAGTTTTGATTGCTGTTGGCAACAAGGTACGCAAGGACACATCCTGAGTCTGTTTAGCAGCCTGCTGTCATCTTGATCTCTGCTTTCAATTCAGCTCTTTTTTGTCCAGGTAACACTGGAGTGCTTTGCGTGACACTCTAGCAGGTTTCCATGAGCGCAGTTGAGAAGGATCCCACGCGTTTTTTTTTCTTTGTAAAGGAAGGGTGAGCTGATATAAATGCAAAACAAAACATGAAGAATGACTCTGTTTTCCTAATTGTGTTTGCTTTGTCTTTGTGTAGCTCAACAATCAGGAGGGCAGTGTGTCTACAGACAGTTATTTAAGCAACAATATTAAAATGGTATTTTTTGTTGTTCTTACTTTCAGGAAGTGGTGAATGGTAACAGTCCTTGTGAAATGCTTTACTTCTTGCGGGTTGTTATGGTCAAGAGACATTTGGATGGAAACTTGAATTAATTTAAAAGTCCATAAAGAGATCTTATTTTTTTTTAATTATTATTTCTGAAAGCCATTTTTGCATTTTTAAAGCTGAATTACCAAGGGGACGTATCCATAGTCAGTGCATTGGATTGTCACCATGTCTTCTATGATCTTAGAGCTGCTGAGGTTTTATCCTTCACTCTTCTTCATAGGATATTCATATCCTTCTTCCATATTATTCATAGACAGTAAAGCGCACTTTCCTACTTCTCAAATTCTGGTATATTGGCTTTGAATAAACTATCAGTTGAAGTGATGCAAAGAAAAACACCAAATTCTTGCTAAAAAGAAAAAAAAAAAAAGAGCTGTTGCATCATTTCCAGTTGTGTTTATCCTGTGACTTTCACCAGCTCAGGGCCTTGACTTCAGTTGGAAACGTGTACGGACAACAAAACTTAGCGTGTTTGAACGTAATAAAAGGTACTAGCAGAAGTTATGACGTAAGTTTTCCCCATCTCAAGCTTGATTTTAACCATGTTAAACGCATTTGATCTTGAAATTATGAATGGATAAAAGGCCAATTAATGCTGGGTTCTCATTTAAGTGTTTCTGGAAGTGGAGTGCTGTAACACCTTACCTGTAAATGCACCCTCAAGGTCATGTGTTTGTAAGTCATGTTTTCTCTTTTACAGCTGTTTTTTTGTGATGCTTTCTTGTTATCTAAGTTATCTTGGTGGTTGTTTCCTTTCTTTTCCAGAATCAGTCTGGTGGCTTCACGCTTTCATGTCATGCATAGATCTCTTCTCATGCTTCTTGGAGTTCTAGTCTCCACACTGTGACACCACTTATGGTTTGTTCTTATATGAACAGGTGATTGTTGGCTAATTGATTATGTGAGGGGAGGAAATATATGGAAAAAGAAAAAAAAAAAAAAGCAAGTCCAAATCCACTGTGTGCTGTGAGTGTGCTAGCTAGCAAAACAGGCAAGCAAGAAATGAGCAAAGCTGTTGTAGTCAACCGCAGATTTACCAAAATGCATGACAATTGGAGTTCTTGTGCAGCTGTAAGGGAGAAAACAAAACTTAGAAGTAAACATAGCTCAGAATATTAAAAAATCACCTTGTGCTTAGCAGTGTAAGAAGATCTAGATATTATCAGTTTGATGTACAGTCATCTTTTTTCCTTTTCAGTTCCACAGAATAATGAGAAGCTTCAGGAAAGTCCGTGCATTTTTGCATTAACAGCAAGACAAGTGGAGTTGATCAGAAATTCCAGGTACCTCTCATTGTGTATTAACAGTTCAGGAAAACGTAGCTGTATAATTCCTCTGTGTTCTCTCCCTGTGGAAGCTTCTGTTCTCTGCAAGGAAAACACAGTTTGTTTGAGGACTTTAGCAGACAGGCTGCTTCTCATGGAAAGCAAATAGCTTTGGGGGAGGTGGGAGGTACAATTTTACCCATCCAAGTCTCTAAGTTTTACTTCTGCTCCTCTAATCTTGCTTTTGAATAGTCCATGTGGGCAGGAAAACCAGTATGAAATTGTTGATGACCTAAATTCTCTGTTGAGCTAGTGTTGTGAGTATTTGCAGGTTTTTCTTTGCATCAGAAGTTCAAAAGCTATACATGTAACGCTGTTTGCATCTGAAAGAAAGCTTCCTTGTTGTAAAGGATGCTATAGTAACCGCATAAGGAATCATCTTGCACTGATTAGGATTTACCCTGACCTCTGTCATGATGCAACTTTTGATTCAAACAATGAAGCGCCTAAGAGGTGTCAGCGCAGGCAGTAAGGCTTCCTCTTTTGCTGACCTGCTCCCTTGGTCCTTGCTGCCGTGGAAGGACAATGACGTAGAAGAGGTCCTCCAAAACTAAGCGTAAAACCTTTAAATATTTCTCTTCACAGTAAAATCGTACTGTTATCATAGAGTCAGAGAAATCTGATGTTTATTGAATATTCAGTGCTTGATTACTGTTGTGATCCCAGTAGGTCAACAGAAGCAGTGCAGGGGAAGATGTTTGAAGACTTAACAGAAAGGAAATGATATGCCACAGAAGTCTTTAAGGGCGACGAAAGACTACACGTGTTGTAGCTCATTCTTGACACTCTTTTCTCCTGATATTCAGATTTGTGAGAAAACTTACACTCTCAGTAATACAGCTGATATTTCCTAGCAGGGCTTTCGGTGAGAGCCTAGAATGATCACACAGCTCAGGTCCATCTTTTTCCACTGCTTGTGAGTAGTACCCGGATGTGTTCCCCGAAATCGAAAACTGCCCCATCAGCTCCTGTCTGTCAGCTGAACTGAGGCTCCATCCCTTCCGCCCTCAAAATCACAACATTTCTACTAGAACTCTGAATTGGAGTGTGAAACACTTTGAGAGGCAGATCAAGACAAATTTAGGGATCTTGTCTAATGCCTTGTGTCCTGTGCAGAAATTAGAGTATGTTTGACACCTGGCCATAAAGACTCCTAATAAAATATCCTTGTTGTGTGATATGTTGCTTTCCTGATACCAGCTGAAATCCTGTTACGAACAGCCCCCCTAAAGTTAGCAACACTAACAGTTGTTCTGCTGGTGCCGTAGTACTTGGTTCCTTGGCTTGCATGAACAGCTTTAGCTGATTAATTGAGCAAAGAGAGTCTTCAAAGACGACTGTCAGGTAAACCTGACCTTAAAACCCTAGTCTTTGTAAATGCCTACAAATCAGCAAAAGGATGCCAAGGAAATGGATATCTTTCACCCAACACTTTTACAGTTTTGCAAACACACAGAAAGGCTGTAGGATGGTGCATTAGGGGGAAAAAAATTACAGGACCACCAATATTTGCAGAGGGAATTGTACAATTTAAATAAAATTCTGTATAGTAATTCTTTGAAGGTTTATTAAAAAAAAAAAAAAAAAAGACCTAAAACTCAAATCTGGCAAAAGTGACAGCTGATTTTGGTTGTTTTGGGTTTTTTTGTGTGTGGCTTTGGGTTTCTTTTACCTAATTAATCTAAAGTTCCTATTTCTTCTTTAATTTACTAGGGAGTTGCAACCTGGTGTGAGATCGGTTCAGGTTGTGCTAAGGTATGTCTGAGCATGGAGTTGATTTAACATCAGGGGCGGAACAGGGGAGGAGGGAATGCACTACCAAAAAATACTGACTTTCAGTGTGATTTTCATAGCTACAAAGATAACTTACGGCAAGTTTTTCTGTTCACGTGCCTAACGCAAGCATCTTAAACTCTACTTTCTAACCTCTTCCCACATGTACTGCTTGAGTTAGCGCTGCAGTAGGAAACAGCAGTGTGTCAGATTTTGCTGCCCAGGTATCGAGCCTGCGTCTGATCTGGGAGGGACGAGCGGAATTGGCTTTGCTTTGGCCAGATGAGGGAGCTTGGGTTGGCGTGGTGGTGGTTGGCTGCTGGTAGCTGCCGATGTGCAGAGAGCTTTCAATGCGCAAACAGCATGGGGATATTGAGACCTGTCCTTTCTTTACAGAATCTGTTACACAGACACTAGTTCTCCTCAGGAGGATCAGTACCCTCCGAACATTGCCGTGAAAGTGAACCATAGTTACTGCTCAGTGCCGGTAAGTCAGCTCAGCCAGGAGGTGTGACATTGCAGCTTTGGAAAGACTTGTGCAAATTAGAAGGAAATTGTTTTCCTGATGAATGCAAAGAAGAAGCCTGAGTATAAAAGTGCACTGCTTAGTTTAAAGCTAATTTTTTAATGGACTAGCTATGTTTTTAATAAACTGTTCTTGCAAAAAGATTCGCTTGATCTGACTGCCCAGCTCCCTTCTAACCCGCTCCTTGAAAACTGTGGGTGAGTAGAATTTAGTGAAGCTGATGAATAGATGTACCCACATAGAAGCATCTTGAGTAAAAAAACAAAACAAAACAAAAAAACCAAAAAAACAACCAAACAAAAAAAAAAAAAAACCAACAAAAAACCCATATTAATCTTTCTGCCATAGGGTTACTATCCATCAAATAAACCTGGAGTGGAACCTAAAAGGCCGTGTCGTCCCATCAACCTCACCCATCTCATGTACTTGTCTGCAGCGACCAATCGCATCACCGTTACCTGGGGGAATTACGGGAAGGTACGGGCCAGAGGAAATCACGCAGGGCTGCACAAACGGGTGCAAAAGAGCAGCCTTGCTCATTCTTTCCCTTCCTTCTCTCATTAGAGCTATTCCGTGGGGCTGTACTTAGTGCGGCAGATGACCTCAGCAGAGCTGCTGCAGAGGTTGAAAACCATTGGGATCAAACATCCAGAGCTCTGCAAAGCTCTTGGTGAGTATGTCTGCTTATGAGGTGGCTCGGGGAGGTCCTCTGTATGCCTGTGAGACTGCAGCATTCCTAATAGCCAGGCTGCTAGAAATATGCTTGTGAACAGCTGCCAAGTTTTTACCATTTCTTTCCTCCGGTTATATAAAAACACTTTTTGTTTGAACAGACTTGCTAAGCTGTATGTCAGTCGTGTGAAATTGCCCCAAATCTGTGTGCAAGTGCAGCACTTCTGCAGCGCGTGTTTGTCGTGGCTCTGCAGAAGCTCGGAATCACTTCAGTTGGATTTAGAATTTGTCCCCAGGTCGTATCGTGGTGAGTGCCGCTGAGGGCCAGTGTCGTTCTGACGCGAATGGCTTCATGCCTTCACCTGAGTAATTATGAGCTGATGAACATTACCACAGCACCTCGGCCTTGACCCGCACTATTTCCAAAGGAGATTTCTGGAGCAAGGGATCCTGGTGAAAATGTCCTGCTGCCCCAACCCCTGTGAATCCTAGGGGCTGGCAGTGGGATTTCACCACCAGCACTTTCATATGCGTTGAGAGCTTCAGAGAAGAGATGATCCCGAGAGATGCTTATCCTAGACCACTCAGGTAAATCATCATGGTATGAGGCAAATGCAAAACGTTATTGAAAATGAGGGGAAATTACCTTTTCAAGGCAGAGTCTGACTTGCAGCTCATGAGAGTCTGGAGGATTTCCAGCTATTTAATGGTACTGGAGAGAGCATTCTGACTCTTTAGTTCTGCATGGGAGAACTAACACCATGGATGGTGATGGTCTTTGAAACGTACTATTCAGGTCATGGAGTATAAGAAACAATCTTGAGGATAGGTTGCGGTTCATAGGGGAGGTGCTGCTTTCAGGCATGTCCAGTCTTCAGATGCCTAATGCACATTGTGGGGAGCACTGCTGCTTCAGCCAAACTTTTCATCTTCACGTTAAGTGCAGCGTTTCTGCAGCAGATGCTGAACGCTGCTGTATCTGTGTGCCACATCAAGCAGTGTCCATGACAGTCTTGATTGTATTAGACCACTCTTGACAACCAGTACTCATCTATTGACAGAAGAAATGAAAATTGAGCTTGAGGCTGACTTTTGAGTTGCCCTGAGCTGCAGTGGATCCTGTCATTCTTCTCTGACACTTGCTGAAGCCAGACTCAGCAGTATGTGCTGTTCCCTTCAAAGCCAGCACTGGCAGGATGGCCTCTCAATCCAAGAGTGGCAGGCAGAGGTTCTGGAAGCAGCTTGCTTTTTGTGTTTTCTGCTCGGTAGCAAGTGTGTGCCTCCAGTTCTACTGAGTTAGATAACTAACAGCTTTGGCTGGACTTTGGGGCAGAGATGAGTTGTGTTTGGTGACCTTAAATTTAACCAAATAGGAATGTTGTCTTGTTTCACTTTGGCCTGTTACTGCTTGGAAGTTGTTTGGACTTGTGCTTGCCAGTTCCCGAAGTAGCTTGTAAACTTTGCTTTAATAGCTCTGGTCTGTGCTGCAAATGATTCCATTTCGTGTTCGTTGCAATATCCCTCAGTACTCACTGAAGCTACCCTTTGAGTTCGGTTGCATCTCGGGGCTGACTCATCTTCCTTTGCCTATGCTTCTGTTGACTTTAGTATAGGAACATTGTCTGAAAACAGAGATGCTTGCATACAAGGCTGTGGATCCAAAAGCAGTCTTGAAACAGCTTGATTCTAATCAGGAGGTCCTAGAAAATGCCCATTTCTACTTCCCATGAATCATAGTAATTGATGCACAGAGAAAGCTCTTACAAAGAACTTCACAAAAAATTAAGCTTGGATGAAAAGTCTCCTAACGTGAAGAAAACAACACCAAATCTTGTAATCTTGTGGGAATTTCACATCTGAGAAGTCATTCTCTAATTAGAACTGTGTGTTGCAAAACGGCGTGTAGCCTCATTGTCTGGAGACATCTTGTTATGATCTGAAAAGGTCAAAATAAATGGTTGACTTGCTCCAAAGAAAAATGGTGCTGGAAGTGTCAAAGGCCTTTTCAGACAGCAGTGTTAGCAGCAGCTACACTTTAGGAGTTGTGTAGTGGTTTAAAGCTAATTTTCTATGTTGATTCTGCACCTTGATGCCGGACCTGCACATGTGGGACCTACACGTCTGCCGCTCTGTTTTATTTGCCTGCTGCTCCTCTGGGTTTTCCTTTCAGGATGCAGCAGCAGGGGCAGGATTCTCTACCTCCTTTCCTAACATCTGCTTCTTTCCAAGTATACGCTGGATGGCTGCTTGTGACTGTTTTGCATGGCTGCCTTGCTCTTTGAGCTGTCTGCCCTGGTACCTCTGGGTCTGTTTGTGGTTCCTGTGAAACAGTCTGCTGGAATAAATGAGCTGGCCAGCGTATAAGCGGAAGAGTTACAGCCCAGTAGCACTAAGAGGAGGCTTGTTTATTTGATGGGGAAATGCTGGGAGCGGGGTTACTTGTGAATTTGACCCTATCCCATGTTTGCTCACTTCTGGGGGGGACTTTCTCTGAATTTCAAGGAGCAGGGGGAGGCAGTTAACCCTGCCCTATTGCCACTGATCTCGGAAGGGAATAAAATCCATAGTGCTTGTGCTAATGACCAGATAAGCCTAAACCGACTTCATTCCAGAAGTCTTACCATGTGCTAGAGCTCTGTCCATCCTCTCTTTCCCTCCCTGCGGGAAGTCCAGGTATGTGGACCTCAGTCCTGTCCGAGGGGGGACAAAGTTAACTCCCAGTTGACTGCCTTGGAATAATATTAACATAAAAAAGCTGGCCCAGCCTGTAGTTTGTAAATAAGAAGCGGAAGGGTTGCTGAGAGAGCATTAACAGTGTAGCTAGCAGATAGCGTGCAGACAGTTGCCCTCATTCCAACACCTAAGTCCACTTGGTCTCCTTCATTTGCTCTGCCTGGATGCGAGGCAGCAGTTGCTGTTTGGCTGGGAGACCTGGGTTGTTGGAAAGGGGAATCTGTAAGAAAACGTGAGCTTCCTCAGCCAGTAAATACTGCAGCTGACCTGCAGACCATGAACTGCCTCATCATGCACAAGGCTTTTGGCGAGCCAAGCAGCCTCTCTACTGAGCTCTGCAGGTTGCGCAAGCCAGGTCCAATCCAACAGCTTTCTGCTCCTGCGTCCTCTGTCCCTGACTGGCAGAGGTTGTCATCTGTGGGGGAAATGGCTCGTACGCAGCCAGTGAGCTGCTTGACCTGTGCTGCATGTTGTTTCCGATGTTGAAGTTTGCATCTGTTAAACTTTGTGCTCTCTACTCTTATTGCAGTAAAAGAGAAGCTGCGCTTGGATCCAGACAGTGAAATTGCTACTACAGGTGTTCGTGTCTCTCTTATCTGTCCGGTAAGTCTTTGCTATTTATTTTAGTCCTTTTTCTGTCAAGAAATCCTGTTCTACTGCCAGCCCAGCTTTGCAGGCTACTGAGCCTTTTTGCGTAGGAGGAGAACTGCCTGGTGATAGCTTGGGTGGGTTTCATCGCTGATCTTCTGCTCTCTGGTTCAACAGCTAGTGAAGATGCGGCTGTCTGTCCCGTGCCGGGCGGAGACCTGTGCACATCTGCAATGCTTTGATGCAGTCTTCTACCTACAGATGAATGAGAAAAAGCCCACATGGATGTGCCCTGTGTGTGACAAACCAGCACCCTATGACCAGCTAATAATCGATGGGTGAGTACGTACACTGCTCTGTCCTCATCCCCTTTCTTTTCTTCGCTGGGTGTGGCATCTTGGCTTTTGCTCTGTGCATCTGATTGAAGTTCACCTCGAAACAAAGTTGGAAGCTTATTCTGCGGGTGCGTAATATTCTGACTTAATTGTCTTGGTGTGTTAGAGCAAGGCTGGACTGTCTGCTGTTCTGAATTTGTGCATTACACGGAAGCGTTTTGAGAATCAAGCGTTTGCTGCCTCACTCTTTTCATCAGGCTGATGAACCCACACAACTAGCCGCCTTGGTTGACGGCTGTCATGCTGCATGCAATAAACCACCTGATAAGATGATTTTTGACAGGAAATATCTTCCTGTTGTCTTGTCAGTGTGAGGTGCTCATCAGCTCACAAGCAATTCTTGGCATGCTGTAAATTTGATTGGGGGATCTTCTCTGCCAGCTATTAAACAGAACGTCCTGTCCTCAAGAGAGGTACAAATGCAGTATTGGGAAAGACTTTTGTACGGTTTGTGTGACCGTTACAGTACAATTTCTGTGGCCATTGTGAATATCTTGGTGTCGGGGATGGGAAGGATGCCTTGGTAGGAACTGTTTCTGTGTTTTGCATGCCTGTAGGGGGGAAAAAAAGCAGGAGATTCAGCTGCACTGGAGGGACAGAATTAAAGTGCGTTGGATACCTTGTCCAGGCTGGAGGCTTTGTGGCTCTACCCGTGCTCCCAGGGCCTCCCGCCTTGGTTCCTCTGTGGACACCCAGTGGTGGTTGAACCCTGGAAGCAAGACCTCGGGGTGCTCAGTTGCCCCCGGGGGCTCCCGGCTGGGGGTCACCAGTGTTCTTGGTGAGGGAGGGGGCAGCAGGGCACTTGTCAGGCAATGGGGTATGCTGGGAGGGAACTGGCTTTTGCTACAGCGCTTCTAGAGCGGGTTTGTGAAGGGCAGACTTGCAAAGTTTTGCCCCAGCCATGCGTTTGGGTCTGGCTGCCCTCCTGGGGCTGCTGCCTGCCCCGTGGTGGCCGGAAGGACAGAGCCACACCGGCATCCCCATTCTTGGTGTTCCCAGCGAGGCAGCCCCTGTCTCCTCTGCACAAGGGATGTTGTCTTTCTGCTGTCCCATTTTCAATGTGGCATAGTTGAAGTAGTGCTGTAAAAGCACACGAGAGAATTAAAGCAAAGTCAGTTCCAAACAGCCTGTGGAGAAGGATGAGGCAAGAAATGCATGCCCCGAGCCCTGCCAAGACTTCTCCGGATGTGAACTGAGGAAAGGTTGCTTTAGACATGGCATTCAACTTGTCGCCTGGTCTTCAGTCTGTATGGGAATGGTGTTTCCCCTCTGGACTAGAGTTAGTTTTCTCTGTCTTTCTACCAAAGAGAAGAGCAGAGGCCTCACCATAAGCTGGGAGAGCTGGGGTGCTGCCATTCAGCAGTGTGCGAACACTTTGGAGGTGATGCTCATATAGCTGAGTGAGGTTTGATACTGGAAAGCGTAAAAATGCGGTTGTGTGTGGAGAGGACTACTCTAAAAAACAGGATATCTCCCTCTCCTTGTCGCAGACCTGGCAGACAGACCTATGTGCAGACTGCAGACTGAGCTAGGCTGACAGCGGGGGCCACCTCAGGCGAGCCGGAAAGCTGGCAGCGATGCTTGTCAGCTCCAGAAATATGAATTCCAGAGGCTGTCTCTAGAGAAGAGCACAATAGATTGCCTGGCTTTTGTCCAAGAGTAAAGGAAGCAACAAGGAGTGATTTAATGCCAACAGTGGTCTCCACCCACCCTCCAGATGAAGCTTTGTTGCCTCAAAATGCAGGGAGCCTGTTCTGTGGGCTGGGACCACTGACTCCGTAGAGGTGCTAGCCAAGCCGAGAGCAACCCTGAGGACTGGTGGAGCAAGATGCATGGTTCTTGGCTTCTGGAAAATGATCTCCACCCTCATGGCTTGTATAATTGGCCTCTAACGCAGATTCCCTCAAAAGTAGGGAGAGCTTAGAGGGAAATAGTTCAGGTGCATCCAGCTCCCTTGGCACAGAGGCAGTGAAGTGAGCAGACGAGTCTCTGCCTGGGTGGTAGATTCCCAGGGCCGGGCTGATAATGTTCTGAGCACTGCTGTGTTTGTAGGTGCTGATTTGATCCAGGAGCTGTGGCTTTTTAGACAGTCTGAAGCAGCCTAGGCATAGATAACCTGTTTGCTTTGTCCTCTGGCCAACACCGACAGGAAAATCCAGTTCCTTTGAGATCTCTAACAAGGCTGCTGAGGCTGAAGGGGAAGGTACGAGGGGTTGGATTGTGGAACCTCCACAGGTCAGCAATGCCACATGTCCCTCCTGGACAAGGCGGAGGAGGTCGTCACCGGTGAAGGCTCAGCAGATTTCTTTGTCCCTGCTCTGCAGTGCTCAAGCCTGGGTTTCGGTGCTGGTTCTGTTGGATGAAGGTAGTCCACAGACCTCCCTGAAAGTAAGCTGGAGGGAGCCTGGCAGTCACAGCTGGAAGTTGTGAGTGGAGGAAGGGGCGTAGGCTCCTGAGGAGGCTGTTGGTTGGTCGAGTCCAAGATCTTCTGGGCCTTGTCAGCTTTTTTGGAATTGCAGCCTCGGTGGTTGCTCTGCTGGATGACAGGACCGTCTGTGGAAACACGTTTCCTACTTGAGCTTCTGCTTTCTCCCACCAGTGTGCCACAAATAGTTTTCTTGAGCTTGTAAGATTTTTGCTGTGGGTTCTCCTTTGTACTGAAGGCAAATGTTCAAATCCAGAAGTGAGTAGGGCCTCGCAGAACAGTGGTTCCAACACTGTGTCCAAATAAACATCCCGGGCAAATGGTGGGATGTATCAGAACAAAGCAAGGAGCCAGTCCCTGAGGCACGATGAGCCAGAGTCAGGGCCTTGTTCTGGTTAGTGTCTCTGCAATGAGAGTCGGCTGGGGTAGAGGTATCTACACTGGGTCCGTTTTCACTGGTGAGCATGGTGGGGTTTTTCTTTCTGTTGAAGGAGGCTGCATATATTGTTTGGGCGACTACTGTGGAGGCTTTGGGGACACAAAAATAGGAAGGAAGTGCAGTGCTGCTTTTTGGATTTCTTATTTCATAATGTAATAGGCTGTTTTGTCCTTCACTAATGCCGTGGTGTGAATGTACCTGCACCAGCCCTGACGCAGCTCTAGATGGGGCATCAGACGTCTGTCTGGAAGCGGTACCACAGACTTGGGAAACTGGGTGAAGAGGCAAGACTGTCTTCTAATTGCGCATAATTAGAACGTTAGTTCATGGTTTAGGTACGTTGTCAGAATGGACTGGGATGGTCTGCACTGTCAGAACCTGTACTTCTTTTACGGGAACTAAAACAAGGCCTTGACTGCAAGGGCTCTCTGTTTGGCAGTCTTCTGCTAACACCAAACTTCTGTTAAATTTAGGGCTGTGTAAGGTGAAGATCCAGGTTGATGGCCCGTCACTAAATGCATCCTGCTGATTGCCTCGAGCTTAATAGATGGCATCTTTTTCTCTTCTCCAGGCTGCTGTCAAAGATCCTGACGGAATGTGAAGATGCGGATGAAATAGAGTACCTGGTGGATGGCTCCTGGTGTCCCATCCGAGCTGAGAAGGAGCGGAGCTGCAGCCCTCAGTGTCCAATATTAGTTCTAGGTGAGTATCTCTGGGGCTAAAGACTTCAAATTACTGTAGGAAATGTGCACAAATTGCAAAACCAGAGTTCCCCAGCTGCCTTGGGAAGAGCTGTGTGATACCCCAGCGCGAGTTTGGCTCTTGGAGAGCTCCCTGTGGATGGCCCCTTCGTTTTCAGCCTCTCCAGAAGCAGCCAGCACTGCCAGGGCGCGTCGCACCCCTGCGGAGGAGGGCCCGGCCCAGACAGGGTTATTCAGCAAGGCTGCGTTGTTGCCGGAATGGCGTCGAACAAGTTCGTCGCTGGATGCATCTGTGCAGCGACCCCTGAAATGTCATCAGCAAGACCAGCCCAGAACAGCACTGTACATTTTTTTTTGTGGGGAAAAGAGGATTTTTGACTAGAAGGGCTGTCTGGGCAGCCCGCACGAGACCAGGTCCCTCTGGCAGCGGTGGTGTCCGCTGATGGGGTTGGTGGTGCAGCTCTGTAGCTTCTTGCTTTGGCCGAGCCAGTTCCTGGTTCTCGGGCAGAGGCCGTTGGGCCCTGTGGCAACTCCTGACCCTGGAGAGCACGTCAGGTTTGTGGCATCGGCTCTGTTTTTAGGCAGCTGCTGGAATGGAATTTTTCATGCACCCGTTTGCCTTTTACACTGGACCTTCGGCACCGTGTCTTTCCCACGGGTGGTCGAACACTGGAACAGGCGTCCTCAAGAGGCAGTCGATGCCCCAAGTCTGTCAGTGTTTGAGAGGCGTTGGACAATGCCCTTGAGAACCTGCTGGACCTTCTGGCCAGGTCCCCTCCAGCTGAAATATCCTGTTTCACACAGCCGTGAGAGATCAAGAGTGTCGGAGCATCCCCTGCGCTGGGCGTTGAAGTGTCTTAATGAATCCTCTCTCTTCCCCCACCTCTTTCAGGTTCTTCAGATGTGAATGGGCTGTTGCCCACTCCGAACGGTAACGGTGAGAACGGCAAGGCCACTGCTGACGTTGTGGATTTAACACTGGACAGCTCATCATCGGAGGAAGAGGAGGAGGAAGATGAGGAAGAAGATGACGATGATGAGGGACCCCAACCAAAACGACGCTGCTCTTATGAGAAAGGTTTAGTTTCTGCCTGCTGACTGCGGAAGCAGCTCTGAATCTCAGAACGGACAGACTTGAATACTCTGGTGCTTATTAAACTGGAGGAGGGGGAGAAAGTCCTCTCCCACCTCATCTCCCTCCCTCCCTGATCTCCTTTGACTTTCCTATTCCAAATTAATCATTAAAACAAGAGAAAAAGAGAAAACAAACAAACAAAACAAGCAAACCACAAACAAAATACAAACCATTGAGCTGCTTCTTGGTTGGGAAACTACCCCACTCTAAGCCTGACCCTGAACTGGAGTCTGAAGTAAGGAAAGTGTCTTAAGCCAGGCGGGCAGAATCGGCAGCGCTGGGCTCTGCTGCCCTGCACCAGGACGGGGGGATGGGTGGAGTTCCCCTGCAGATCTGCCGGGCATCCGGCTCCCGTGCATCTCCAAAGCTGTGTGCATTTTTATTGTCTTGTTAAATAACCATTCCTTAATTAATCTACAGTTTTTTTGCTGGACGTGTGAGTCCGGGGCGGGGAGGGTGGGGGGAGCGGGGCGAGGGGCGGGGGGGGAGGGAGGTTTGTATAAACCCAGCAAGCATAGAGGGGATTTTTAGGGCTGGGGCTGGGGGGCACGGGGTGAGAGGGAAGAGACGTATGATTGGAATCGCACTGTTCTAGCTAGGAGCTCCAGCAGCTCTGCACCTCATGTAAAGAGACACGGCTTGAACCTTTTAACCTAACCCGAAGGTAACGTAGAAATTGTGCGTAGTGAATCGTTTTAGTTGAGCAGAAGCCATGGGGAGGGTGGGGAGGGCTCGAACCACAAATCTGTTGTATTTTTGAAGTGCAATAACTTGGTGTTTTTGAAGACTTAAAAGGGCTGCGCATTCCCTTTTCTTTGAGAAGGCTTTGTGTTCTGGAGGCGGTGGCAGTACCTGCAGGACAGCCGGGCACCTGGCACGGGAGGAGGAGGAGGAGGAGGAGGAGCGGGGTGGGGGCGAGGGATGCTTGGGCCTTCGAGAAAATGCCAGGTGGGGGAATCTCAGTTTCTAGCCAACTACCTCGGTAAACTCCAATTCAGGTTTCTTTCAGTCACGAACCAGCGTGCGGCCCGGTGGCGGCACCGTTGGCAGGGTGTCGAGGACAGAGCCGAGGGACGATGCGTGGAGCCCTGCGACCACGCGTTAACAGCCTCTGGACTTTCCGCTTCTCTGTTCAAGACTTCGGTCCCAGACCCAAAGCTACTGCTATGCTCTTGGTGGCAAAACGTTGTTGCTGTTGAGTTTCCAAGTGGTAACCTTTCTGATGCTGTCTTAGAGAGTGGTTTTTTTTTTAATTACCTTTTGCGTAAGCAGCTCTGCTGTTCCTGCTGACGCCTCTCAACTTTGTTTTGCTTTGGACCTCGCTGACTTTTCGTTATCTGTAGATGGGAATAAACGTTGGAGGGAAGCCGGCCTGTGCCTCTGCCGCTCGCCGTGCCCGACGCCAGGGCGTTGCTGGGGCTGGGCGAGCAGCGCCCGGCTGCGCCGAGACCCCGAGCTCTGGGCGAGGGCTGCTTGGCGCTGCTGGAGCCCGGCGCGGGGGTGTCCCCGCACCCCGAAGCCTCCCTCCGTCCCTCGCCTCCTCGCGCCATCGGAGGGGGAAATGGAACCGAAGCGGCGGCGCTTTCCCGAGCACTTGTCCCTCGTTTGGGGGGAAAAAGCAAAGCACGGCCGATCTCCCGTCGACAGAAAAGCCACCCAGGTCCACCCAGAACCCGTTTCGGTCCTTGGCAGTGACTTGCCCGACGGCGAAGCTGTCGAGCAGGAGGCTTCGGCCCGGCGCGCAGGGAGGTTTCCTCTCCCGTTTCTCCCGTCTCTCCCGCGCGCGGTGCTGGACCCCCAGCCCCCTGCCAAGCGCCGGAGGGCACCGGGCTGCGCGTCGGGCTCCCAGCCCCTCCTGCCCACCCCAGCTTTGCTCAGCTTGAAGGCAGAATGGGGGGGATGGGATTAAAACCCCCCCACGCTTCCTCCCCAGGCATCTTGCGAGGGGGCACGGGCCGGCAGCCGTGGGCAGGGGCGCGGGCAGGGGCGCAGCCGCGTCGCGCTCGCTCTGCCGCCGTTCCCAGCCTTGCTCCCGCGGAGAAACTCTTCTGTGTGCGACGTAGGCTTTGCTTCTTCCTCCCTCCTTTCCTTTTTGTTCCCTGTTTGCGCGCAAGCAATATGTTTTCAGGTCTAAATGGGGGCGGGGGTGGGAAGGGGGATTAAAACAAAAAAATACCTGGGTAGAGCTCAAAAATTAAGTTTTACTGTATAAAGTTCTGTGGCTCGCATCCCTGGCTGCACAGTAGCTTTAGAGTCCAGGTTGGTGTTTTTTTTTTTTCTAATATTTGTATTCTAATTTAATTGCTTTTAAATTTTTCCAGGCCAAGCCACTGTTTGGAAACCCCATGCTTCTGTTACTGCTCTCTGTTCGCGTTGGCCAGCTCTTCCTGTACATATGTTTTTTCTTATATCCTGTTTTTTTCTTTTTTTGTAAAGAGAAGAGAAAAAACAAAAAGAAAATTATTTTTCTTTCCCTCAGTACACATTCTTCAAAGTTCAAATTATAGTGTTTGTTAAATAAAAAGAAAGATTTACATTTAAATTCCGTGTCGCCTTGTCGGGGTTTCTCCCTGGGGTCCCCAAAAGGAGCCCCGGGGGGGGCTGCGCATGGGGCAGG
>Ga0181612_148834_pt1 | contig 19451 bp, 13 predicted proteins | sample HoacroProtozoa21_FD_119630 | JGI IMG/M metagenome (GOLD analysis project Ga0181612, IMG submission 119630) | Hoatzin crop microbial communities from Cojedes, Venezuel. Combined Assembly of Gp0051906, Gp0051904, Gp0051908 | reverse complement strand
TGTCTGTAGTACAGCTGCCCATCAGCCACATCTATGTGGATCCTCCATGTCCCCGGCAAAGAGGGATTTAGCTATCTTCCTAACATCACCCATTCTGAATCTATAGCAACACTCCTCTAATATGTGAAGCTATTTTTAGCATCAGGGCAGCCTTGAAAACAGCAGGTAAAGCATGAAAAGAATGAATAAGTAGTTGTAGTGCTCGCCTGTGAATAGAAGCTATATATAGCTCTTGAGAGAGAGAGAGATCTTAATATATCTAATGTGTATATGAAGGGAGATATGCCTCCCTGAGGGGAGGCAGAAGTGTCAGAAACATAGAGTAGAGCATTATCACGGCTTCTGACCTGAGCAGTTATCTAAAAAGTCATTATCTTTCATATTGTTCTGTTTAGGAAAATAAATTGTTAATGGAATCAGGTATCTTTGATTCTGTCTTTATTTGCGAAGAATATACAACATTCATTCCCCCTAGCGAAGAGCAAATTAAACAGCAGGAGACTATTTACAGCTCCAAGCTCTTTTAAGCTAATACTTGCTCCAAGAAGTTGTCTAGAGACTATTCTCAGGACCCCCTTTCCAATGCCTGGGGTCCAAGATCTCCATTTCTGTGATGTTTCTACGGCTCGCTGAGTTCCCACTCCTGTTTTTGTGTACTTCTCTCTTTCTCTCATATATTCATCCATTTGCTTTAAAAAAGGCTGTGGAAAAGAAGCCACATGCGCCTTTGTTTAATCAGTAGTGTGTGCCATTTGTTTAGCTGGGGAGCTATATTGCTTAACGAAGGAGCTTATTACTTCTTACTGATGTATTACATAGAGGCTGGGAATTAGGCCCTCCAGTTTTAATGACTCTTTGCCTAAATCACAAGGGCAGCATCAGTGGAAACTTGCAGATGCCTAAAATGACTGATATCTGAAAGAAAGTCATCTGTATGGCATTTGGATTATTGTCTTAGAAAAGTGATATATAGGAAGCGTTATAAGCTCAAAATGTGAAGGTTGCCATACTCATGGTAGGGAAAGTGCTTTAGCCTCTGAGCAGTCGTAAGTAAAACATGTATCTCTCTCTTGCTAGAGAGCCAAAAACGACATTAAAAACTACAGCCAGTTCTTTGATACAACGTTGTGTTGGTTTTGCTCTCCCACTGCAGAGGGAGAGAGCCAACAGCCAAAAGAGCGTATCTTTTCTTAAAGCTGTACTGAGTAAATAGCATGTTGACATGTGAGCAAACAGACGTGATGGACTTCTTCAGCCCTCCAGAGTCTCCTCCGCAGGGGGATGTGGTTCGCGAGGGAAAGGGACCAGGGAGTTCAGCTTGGTGTGGCATCTCACCTGACGGAGAACCTGCCCTGGGCATTGCGCAGCGGCAGTGTGCCCACCTGAGCGTGGGGTGGGGTGTCGGGCGGGTCTGGTATTTGCGTGAGGTAAAAGGGATTAAATCCTACCGAAGTAAGGTATTTTTCCAAATTTCTTGAATTATTAAGAACAATAAAAATGTCAGTAAAACACACTTGTGGAGCTATCACCAATGACCCTTAAAATGTTTCAGCGCTGATCCAAATCCCAGCTTTGGAAAGCATTTTGATTAGCAATGATGAAAAAATAATATGTGTTTGATGAGGCACATGCTTCTCATTGTGCAATTCATTATGTCAGTGGCACTCCAGCAAGGCTTTTACTTGAACTATTTCAGTGACTTCAGTGGCACTGAGATTTCTTTCATTGTGAATTATTCAGGACATAGAAACCTTCTGTTTTTAATGAGTAAAGATTCTCCCCTCAAAAGCCTGTTATCTCTGCTGTGTAACAAATAAATTTCCTATGTACATTTAAATAAATAGCATTTAGTTACTTTTTTTTCTGTCTGCAAAATGACAAGGAAAATTAAATAGAAGTTTATAATTCTGCAGTGAGCCAATGCCATGAAAAAAGTACAGAAGGCCAATGTAAGATAGCACAGGTCAAGGAAAGGATTTTATAACATGCCGTCTGTTTTTAATTAGCATCTTGGCAAACTGGAAGAGCTCAAACATTTTTCCATGAAGAAATGTATTATAGACTTCTCTAGCTGCCAATTAAATGGCATTTAGCTACAGTGACAGTGGTATGTTGTTTTGGGTCTGCAGAAAGCACTTGCTCATGCTAGAAAATCTGAGACATTTTGTTTCGGATACAGGGTTCTTACTGGACTGGGTTTTCTATGCTTCTGTGTTTTTACTATAGGCATGAAGGATACCTCCTATGAACAATTACTAAATTAATAAATAGTGCAAGGGGCTGGCAGAGTGAATATCATAATTATCAAGTGTCTCTTTGTATACACTTCTTGAGGGTCTGTCCTCCAGTTAGATGGTCACTTTTAAATAATGCTAGATAAATACTAGGGCATTTCGTGAGGTTCATATTTTGTTCTGTTTGGTCCAAACTGGTCACCAGTCACCAGTTCTGTCCTACGGTTCATTTAAATGTTTGTGGGCATTTGTAATATGAAACTGCCCCACAAACCTGCGGCTCCCTATACGTTTTCTCTAACAGCAAAACCAATACTCCCTGCCCGCTTGTGTCCTCAGCTGCTTGTTCTGGCTCTAGCAATTCTTGTTTTGTTATTGAAGGATTTGGGCTTATTTAGGGTGGAGTTTTTTTTGTTGTTGTTCTTTTACCAGATCATTTATTTAATCCAGTTTATAGAATAGCATTAGAGACAGAGACACGGGTAGCGAGCTGTGGAAGAGGGCAGAACGAAGAGCCCATGGAAGAGTGGGGAAGAGGGAAACCATCCCATTAAGGAAAGCATTACACAGAACTACGTTCTCGATATCACCACATCCGTTTCTTCAGAAGTCAGGAGACCACTTCTAGTTATAAATTAACCATAGATTTTCTCAGTAGTATAATTCTTTTAATTTCTGATCAGGTTCTGTAGAAAAAAAAAAGGCAAAAAAAGTAACTTGTGTATTTGAAGATGACTTTTCCTCCCTGAGAGGTTCCTATAGAGGGCACTTTAATCTTACAGTAGGGTGCACACTAGGTGATGAGTCTGGTGTTCATTCCACTGAAGTGGATGGGCATGTTGTCTGGCTGAAAAATGTCCCCATTCCCAACCTCGCGCACATGAGATGTTGATCTTCCTATAGTATAAATTAACTATTGGCAAATTTTCTTGAAAGTTTTCTTGAATGATTGAGAAAGTGCAGATTTCTACAGCAAGTGAAAACCTGGTGTCTTTTTATTGTTTCCTTTCTTACACCTTCCCTCTGTGTCAGGCGTGGTGTCAGTTCCTGCTGTGAACCATGAAGTAGCTCAGCTTCACGCATCTTTGAATAGGGCTCTCGTTTTCTCTTGAGCGTGTGTGCTTGCCCTTTTCATTTCCCCCCCATCTCTAAATATCCATTGTCAGCATTTTCAAGGTACAACACAGACAATAGAAACAAAGCAGAAACTATTTGTTTAGGTCTGGAGAAAAAGCAGGTAGTATTCAGCAGAGCAGTTAACTTTGTGCTACTGGATTGTGTGCTGCAAAGCATACTGCTTTGTAACAAATCTTACGAGCCTTTTCAAAATCTGAGAAAGCAACTGCTTTTCCCTGCTTCGGCAGGAGGGTTGGACTAGATGACCCACAGAGGTCCCTTCCAACCGCTACTATTCTGTGATTCTGTGAACTGGTCCTGCTCTGCTGGAAACCAGAATGCAGTAGCTAGGGAAGAGCTGAGGAATCCCAGCTCTGAGATTTATACAGACATCCAGTCTCATTTGGAGGAGCAGGGATAGACGACCCCAGAGGAAACTAGGGGTCAATACAAAACAAGATCGATAGGGTTTGTGGGCTCTTTCTCATAGTGAAGGGCCAGTCCAGTAGCTGAGGTTATGTCCATGTCTGACCTGAAGGGGAGGTAATGGATTTTTCTGTGTGATAGTTTGTTCTGTTCTTTTTCTTGACTTACATAAGGTAAAGCTACCGAGCTGCAGCACTTCCCTGCCTGCCTTGAAAGAGGGTCTGACTGGAATGAAGCATTATCCCACTGAACGTGTAAACACATTTAACATTAGCAGTATTGTCAATATCAGATGTTCAAAGATGATGGATTAGGTCCTTAAAATTTTGTGATACTGGTTTAAAAGTCATGTGATATCAAAACTTTGGATACTTAGTATTTAGCTTCTTAGCCTTTATCCCTCTTGGTTACCCAGGAAGTTGGATGAGGTATCCTCCCTAGGTCCCTCCCAGCCTGAGAGAGCCTTTCAGAAATCACAAGCAGTGGAAATCCTATAGCTTTAAAGTGTCTTCTGAGGTAATTTCTAATAGTCTCTACTATTTAAAAACCTGCAGTTGAAAATAAAGCATCAAGAATTACAAAGATTGTTGGAAGTCATTTGGATGAAACACATTGCGCATCTGTTTTTCTTAAAGAATGATAAACATCTCTCCTGACATGCTTTTTGTCATTAGTCAAATTCTGGTGTAGCTATGCCAGCAAGCAGTCCTAGAGCCACCGGCACACTCACCAGGATATGCTCAGGGCAGTAGGCGTTCTGCATCGCCAGGCAATTTTGGCCATGAGAGCTACGACCTGACTCTCTTCAGAGTTGATCACTTCTAAATCCACCGTGAAAAAACTCCACTGCTGACTTCACAGTGTGAACGGGCTACTTTATGCAAGTGAAAGGAGACCACCCTCCAAGTTTTTCTTTCCTCTAAAGTTGGCAGCAATTAAGTAGCCATTTCCTCAGCTTTTTGACACAGGGACTGGCCTGGTTGTTCTGCTTTTAATGAAACTCTTGTGGAGTAATAAAGAAAGATATCCGTAATACGGACCAGTATAGACAGGACAGGGCAAAGTCAGAAGAACTTTCCAAATAAAAAGTTCTGGGCAGCCCTATGAGCATTCCCCAGCTAGTCTGTGCTACGAGCTGTTGTAAAGGCATCTTGAGTTTTATTATGCCTAACCTGCAGTAGGCCTCTTACTGGCAATGGCTCTTGGTGCCAGATCCATCAGGAAGCATAGTCTTTTCAGAACTGTTTAGAATTCACAAGACTTCGTTTTGTTTACTGAAAGTACAGCCTTGGTCTCGGCTGCTTGAAATTTGCCATTTGCTGCAGAATTTGTTAACAGGGTGGCACTGGGAGTGCAAAAACTCGGACTCGTAAGATGTTGGTAGGAGCCTTTGATCTCAAAATCCTTCTGCTCCAGACGCAGTGGTAACATAGCAATGACAATGTTTCATTCTTTAGGGCACTCATGAATACAGGGGTGTGATTCGGGCTCTTGTGCCTCAGCGTGGTATAATATTACAGGCTTAACAGCAAGCGCAGTAAAGTTCACTGAAGTGTCGCCATCACCATCAGTGGATTTTGGATTAGGCCGCATAGGTGCAGGCAGCTCATCCTGAGCATAGAAAAGGCAACACAATTTTCTAGAAGCAGGATGAAATAAAGGATAGCTGTAACAGTATATGTAGCTGCAAAGGGAAGTGTAGTCAGCATGGAACCACAGGAAGCTTGTTAAAATTTTGTCATATGTTGGTAATGAAAACATATTGGGCTAATGCAAATATGCAAATATAGTCAGTGGAGCAGAGTTAATCCCTCAAAAAAATATCAAATATTTTTAAAAATAATTTCTGGCTCTGTGTTCTGACCGTTTGTGTTTGCTTTCCTCAGATATTTTAGCAAACAGGTTTACTCATAGAATTGTTCACATTTTAACCAACTATTGGAGAATACTTGCTAAAAATATATTTTTAGTAAATATTAATAATAATGAATGCATGTGTGTGCTCTAGAAACCAAGTCACAAGGGTCGTGCCAAGTCTGACCAGAGAACCGAAGTAGTGCTAGGTGGTGAATGCCTCCCATGACAACTAGCAAAGGTATCTTTAATTCTGACCATCATCTACCTGCACCAAGCTTGTTATTAGATGGCTGATTATAACAAAAAGTTGTTGTTACCAAACAATTTGGATACACTGGAAGAAACAGGCTATTTGATTCTTACCGTGTTGAGTAAGTATGTGGGAAATAATCAGTCACTAATTCTCACTTAGCTCTGCTCAGCATTAAAGAAGCGAAATACCACAGCGTGTTAATTAAGCACAGGAACCACTACAAGCCACTCTGCACAGTGCGGCAATGGAGCATCCTCCGTTGTTACAAAGCGGGCAGAAATCCTGAGAGGGCACTGGTGGAGCGCAGGGAGGGCAAAGGGAAGCCGGGGCGCCCACCGCCCTCCTGCCGTGCCTTCCCGGCCGCGAGGGCTGCTCCTCGCCCCGGCACCCCGAGAGAGCCGAGCCCGCGGTGGCAGCCAGGAGCGCGGCACGTCCCTGCCTGTGCTGGAACATGTCTGCTGGCGAGCACCTCCCTTGCACAGCAAGGTGAAGATTTTTCAGTTGAAACGTTGTCAAAGGACGGGAAGCAGAGTGGATAGCACGAGCCACAACTCCTGCTGAAACCTCGCTGAAAGAAAAATAAACGCGTTTTGAAACACATTGTGCCTAACCCGTACCTGAAACGGCAGCGAGAGCAAGCTAGCGAGGACCTAGAGGCAGGCGCTGGGCTGTGGGCACAGCAGGCCGTCGCCCGCTCCGCTAGGCAGAAAACAGTGGTGGCTTCGGTAGAGGGTGAGCCAAGTGTTGCGATGGCTGGAGACAAGCTACGCCACTGAAAACCCTTGAACCAGTTTGGTTTGGAACCACTACATGGGAAGAAATGAGATACTGAGCTTGGCACAAAATGGCCCTGGAAAACGTGATTTATGCCTCCCTTTTGACAGAACTTCCATAAATATTCATAATATTTGCAATTTTAGAAAAAGCGGTTGTTTTGGCATGTAGTTTGGAATAGAAAACTAACTTCCAGGCTGTTCTCTGCACGGACGAAACTGGAGTCAGGTTACTGCCCTGCTGCAGAATGTGCTTTTGTTACTGGAAAACCGCTACGCTGCAAAGTTTTCAGGAGGTTCATAATGTGGCTGGAGTATTAACTGAAAAGAAATGCCTAAGTAATTGATGGTGGATTTCAGTGAATGAGCCGAAGGAAATGAAACACGGGGTTGCACCATCAATGGCAAAATATTGCCATGGCAATGGGTAGCTTTGCCAGGAAAAAACAAACAAACAACAACAGTCCTCTTTCAGCAAAAAGTTAGAGAATTTTCTGTTCTCGCCTCACCAAAGTCTGTGCTTTTGGACATCTCGGAGGGGAGAAGACGGCGTACCCTGCTTACGCAAGTCCCACAGATCCGGCTCCCTTCTCAGTTGTATCATTAGATCTTTTCCAGAGCAAGAAGTAACCTTTACACCCAGGGGAAGGCATCGACATTTGCTTTATAATGGTTTTGGTGCTTTGGTTACTGTAATTCTGTTACATTTTCTCACAGAAGGTGGAAGGGCTCAGAAATAACGCAGCTCGGCGTCACTCCGAGTTGAAGTCAATCTTGCTTCAGGAGAGACTGCTGACAGGGACGGTTTCCTTAGGAGCAAAAGCATGGGCGGGCCTGCACTTAAATTAATAAAGAGCTTTCAGAAAACCATGCCGCAGAAAGCGAGGGAGCTGAGACAGCGCGCGCTGCCCTCTTCCGCAGGCCCGGGTGCCAGGCGGGGTGCGTGCCCATGCGCCAGCACCAGAGCCCTCTCCCAGCAGGGCCCTCGCCGGTGGCCTGCTGCCTCTGGAAGCTTTCCAGGCATTTCTGGCCATCTGCAGTGGCCCGGAGGATCCAGTCCCACCAAGGGGTGGGAGCTCCGGGGGTCTCCTCTCAACCCAGGGAGACAGGCCTCAGCCACCGCCCAGGCAAGGACTCAGCAATGTTGGGGTCCTGCCTAGTGTCCGTACGCCGAGTTTCTTGCAGTTTAGCAGGCTGTTGTCCCCCTTTGCCCTGTTCCACGTGTAGCATCTGAAATTCCCGCTGGGCACCTGTACGTGTGTATGCACTGGGCCTTGCTGGCATCGTTCCTGAGGAAGACAGACACGGCCTGGTGTTGGTCTTGAGATTTCGTGGCCTGTGGAGCAGGAGCAATGGGCCAGAGCCAGGTGGCCATGTGGAATCAGAGCAGGAGTAACCAGGAGTGAAGGGACATCTTCCAGCTTACAGGTGTCTCCTGGGGAGGAGACAGCACCTACGTGAAGAGGCCAACAGTGGGCATGGCTGTGTTACACTTCTGTACCGTTGGGTGGACCCTAGTAGGCTTTGTGATCTGTGTGGTGCAAACAGCGCTACTGGTCTGACGGGGAAGTGTCAAGACCTATTAAAAGTTTGCAGAACTCTTCTAATAGCAATCCTGTATCAGAAAAAATAAAATCGTCCCATATGGCTTTCCAGCTATTTGGCATTCCTTAGTTTTGTCTTACCATTACTTATATAACAACGCTTAGGTGCTGCTTAAGTTCCCTATAAAATATTTAATGTAGTTTACTGTAAAGTCTTCAGGCTGAGGACTGTTTCTTACAGAGTGTTCGTACTGTACCTAGCACTAATTTCAATGGCAGCCCCCAGGCAGTATTGTGGAGATTTGTTACTACCGTCAAGATCTGTCGCTACCCTGTCACTTTTCAAAGAAGGTCCATTCTTAACTACAGGTTTAACATAGCTGGTGTTTAAATGACATTTTTCTTTTTTTCTGTCTAAAATGGTCAAACCAGTATCCAAGCAAATAAATTTTTTAACTTGAACTAATGTTGTCCATTTTGAACAGTGCTTGATCAACTTCATTTAACCAACTCAGAAAACATGTAACAAATAAGAAGGGTTCTTTTTCAAAAAAAAAAAAAAGCAGTTGGGTCTATTTTGCATGAGAAAATATTTTGTTTAGGAATGACAGTTGTAGGCATTCTCTCATACATTGTAATATTTTCCATGTGTGGCAGCTTGTTTTTCAGTGGTACAAATATGTGCAATAAGGGCTAAGGATAAAAATTAATCTAACAGCTTTCGCAGCAATGCTTTTGATGGTTTCACTCGATTTCATTTTCCTGTGGATACTGCCGTTAGTTCTGCTGCTTGCAATATGTGAAGCATAATTCTCAAAGGTTCACGAGGTTGTAGGGATCCAGTAGGAGATGACTGATTTCTCCCCCCACACGCATACACTCCACCCCACACCCACTCACCCACCCACCAGCAAAACAGAATGCTGTACTATTTTTGGTAACAGGCAAAGGGCCTCCCTGTGAAAACAGAAAGCAGTGTATTTCTCAGTTACATCACTTTGCGATCTAATGCTGTGTTGTGCTCAGTGTTTTTGTGGTGATGCAAGTCTTTTTTTTTTCCTTTTCTTTTTTTTTTTTTTTCCCCTTCAGCCGGTTGGATTTTCCCCATCTTACAGCACCTCGCAGGTCTCTTCTCTGAGCAGTACGTTGCCTGAGTGAGTGGAAACATACAGATCAGCTGCAGGTTTCTGTCTACAAAAACAGAGTGAAAGAGAAAGAAAAGGGTTGGGAAAGCAGAGACAAATATTGACCTGGACTTATAGAAAGACATCCAATGGCTGAATAAAGAACCCCGTTCATGTTTTGGGATATTCTTTCAACTGGCTGGAACGAGAGCGGATCAAAAGAATGGGAAATGCCAGCAGACCCCTTAGAAGAATTGCTTATTTCTTATGCCTTTTATCTGTGCTTTTGCTGACTGAAGGGAAGAAACCAGTGAAGCCAAAATGTCCTGCCTGGTGTACTTGTACCAAAGATAATGCTTTATGTGAAAATGCCAGATCTATTCCTCGCAGCGTGCCGCCTGATGTTATCTCACTGTAAGGGCTGTAAGCATTTGGTTATTTAATTTATGATTTAAAATTAACTAGGATGTGTGGTGTTTTCAGTGCATACGGAAGGATGCTTGCTGCAGGGAGTACCTCCAGCATTCAGAATCATCGGCTAATGTGTTAAAATTGTGCTGCATCCTTGAATACTGATTTTTACATCTCTTTCATCTGTCTGTCTGTCTGTGTATGTGCACACATACCATTTTATACCTTCTTCTATACTACATGAAACCTGTAACATTCATTTTTTTGGTTTTTATTTTTTTTTTACATATATAAATAAATTTCTCTGTGATGACCAGATCAGTATTATAGCCATGGATATATGAGACTACATTAATATAAGGTTGTTTTTTTCTTCTTTCCAGATCCTTTGTGAGATCTGCTTTTACTAAAATCCCAGAAGGGAGTTTTTTGCTCACACCATCTCTGCAGCTTCTGTGAGAAATATTTACATGATACGATTTTTGTTATGAAATGTATATGTATCCATAAATATTTTAGAAAGGGTCTCAGTATGAATTTCATAAGAAACAGCAAGAGAAGATTAATTAGGTGACAAAATACAAGACTTTTTAGCAATTTGAAAGATAGTGCATGTTTAATTTTTTCAAAGTGTATCTACTTAGTATTTTGCGAGCCTATCTGTTGTCAGTGTTACTTTGAATGATTACATGCTGAAGCTTTCCATGACAGAACGTACGCTATCTTCATTATACTTTAATTAACATTACAGTGGGGACTTGGGCATGCAACAACTATTCATGTTTCTTTTCTGCAGTCCTGGGGCTTGATCCCAATATAAAGCTGCAACTCCCATGGACTGCGAGCTCAGAACCCCTCAGATCAGGCCCTTCATTGCAGTGGGGCAGGTCCTGAAGTCCCTTTTCATGTAAAATTGCCATTGACTTCTGTGGAAGTTTAGTCACTTCAGTGGGAGTTTTGCCTGCGTAGCGCCTGGATTTGACCTTATTTGTTATTTCACGTTCTCTGGAAAAAACTACGAAAGTAATGAAGCTTTTCTTCCAATTAAAAAATTTAAGCAGTTATTTCAAAATGAAATGCTGCGATGAGGTATACGCAGGAAAAGAATAATTTGGGCTGTTTAAATATTAGATGCATTTCTATATAGGATTTTTACCGGCTTTCCTAGAAATGTGGGCACGCGATTATGTAATTGCGAGCTATACAGAGGCAGAGGGGGTGTGAACTGAACTGTTTATAGTGGATCTGCTGCCAGCCTGACACACACCCAGATTTGTCTCAGAAATCCGGCATGACAGACTCCCCGATGTGATCAAAATCCAGATCGGACGTCTGTCCCAGACTGACTTCCCGTGCATGCTAGATGTGGTCAGAAGTGAAATGTTGGTGTATTGGAGCCCTACGGCTGTTAGATCAAACTGCTGGGGTGCCAACAGCTGAAGCCCTGACCCTAGCTGTACTCTGCTACCTCAAGTGGAGCTGATAAGGAGGTGCAGACATACTGTACAATTTTGGATACAGGGTAAATAGGTAAATGCAGTTACTATGGAAACCTAAATGCTTTTCCATGGTGCTTTATTCCTGAGAAGCTTTTCCCGGGTGGTCACGGATCACAAAAGGGACACATTTCACATAATTCCTGCAAGGGACCTTTCAAAGGAAAGCAAAAAAAAGAAATAGCAGCACTGGTGGAGCTTGTACCTGAAGAGAGTGAGTAGGACATCATCTCTCTTGGCTACGATACACCACCTACACTTAGCCATCCCACTGCCAGGGGAAGCAGGATTGCGTGGGGTGGAGTAGGACAGACACAGTCTTTTTATTTTGAGTTATTACAGTGAGGTCTGTGTCTCTGGCAATGGCTTTTGGCGTTTTAGTCATGGTGATAATTTGCATGATCTGATGTATGCTTCACCGAAATGCACATTCTAAGCTGCTGCTAATCAATGCTGCAACAAAAGCTCTGACCCCAGAAAAGCAGGTTTTGTTCCATTACAGGCTCTGATGAGAGATCTGTTAAAATGGTGCAAACAATCGACAGATTACTTACTTCTGCTACCTAGCATTTCTAAAAAATACTGCTGAACACTTTTCCAGGTAGATTTCTAACATGATAGCTGAGCTGCTTGCCATCTTTGGAAAGTCAGGCCGCTGATCTAAGGCAAATGACTCCTTAAACATGGACCATAGAAGCAGGATTGTATCTGTGGGGCCAGTGCTCCAGTCTGTAACTGGGAACGAAAAATTTTCACCTTTGGCAGAAGATAGCAAGGGAAATAAGAATATGGAGAACTCAGGTTAATTAAAAATTAAAGTAAGTTTTAGCTTTGCATGATTATAGCTATATTGGTAGGTTTAATTTAGCCAATAGCAAGATTTAGAAACCTATACGTATTTTTACATAATAGTCTCCAGCATTACATTTTTAGAGTCCAAATGTAACTTGGTATCTCCAGTATGCCAGTCACACGTTTCTAAGGGTGGAATATATTTGCCTCCATTATTATTTACTACTATTTTTACTTTAGCGGCAATGGTCTCTGGAAAAGTCATGGTCTCATTGTGCTAAACACTGCTCATAAGTCCCAGGCCAGGAGAGCTTTTCTTCTCGAATAGTATGGATGATAGGCTCTGTGCTCTTCATGTGACAGCAAGCATACGAAGGACCTACACAGCAATGGGGAAGTACCAGCAGGAGCATTCCCCAAAGGTCGAGAAAATCTCCTGCTCTCATCTCCAGCACTTGTAACTCTTTGTATAAGCAATGTCCTGAGGGTGCCCTTATAAACTGATGACATGAAAGCCCACAGAAAGAAGGGAGGTAATCATGGCACCGGGATCCGTACCTGCTAGCAGTGTACAGTTCCTGCTAAACAGTACAGTCCCTAGCCACAGTGCAGCCTCTGTCCCCAGAAATAGCTAGCTGGTGGGACACAGATCAAGCAAATCTGGTGTTTGAGGTCAGAGAGTGGGAGAAAAGCCACTTTGTGCATCAAATATGGATGATACAGCCATCGGGGGCAGGTACGAGATAGGAGGCAAAGGAGCTCACCAAGTGCAAGACCCATGCCATGAGCCTGGCAATATCTAAAATAGATATACTATTTAAAGAGATACCACCCTGTTCTTTAAATTACAAGGAGGGTAGAGTGCAGGAAAGGAAAAATTATCCAGTGAAACCACATCAGAAAAGTAAAATTAGTTGCAGGCAGCAGATTTACTAACTTGCTCTTCTCGTTCAGAGATTTTACAAAAATACTTACTTCCTCTAAGAGAGAGAAGTATTCATTGTTTCTAACAAAAAGGAAGAATTTCCTGCTTAGACTTTTCATACATATATAGGAACTTATTTAAAGTGGAAGAAGCATAGTCTGCAGTAGACAAGTGAGAAAATATATCACCTGCAATTTATTCTTAATGCAAACTTCAAAATAACAGATTAAGTCATTAAGTATATTAATTCATACTTGGAAATCTTGAATTCCTGAATGCCTAAAAATGTCAGAGTGTAAATCTACTTATCCATCAGGTCAAACTGAATAAAATTTAGATGTGCATCTAGTATTCCACTGGGGTAAGGTAAAATTCATCGTACTTGACAATGTGTCACCATATTAAGGGTGTGGCAGTCCAGAGCTGAATTAAAATGGGCAAATGCGGACATGGCTGGTGAGCATAACTAAAGCTAGAAAAATCAATGCTCTTCCACTTTTAATGCTTACAACATTACATAAAATTAAATGTGTTGCTGGTATTTTTACTGCTAGATGGATGAAAAATACATGCACGCACTAAAAGCTATCTCCAGCAGGTATAATATGGTCTTAAAAATAGTTCTGATTTGAACACTGGCTAAATTAAGAGATTTTCCATTTTTTTCTCAGTAACTTCTCAGTACCTTCAGGTCAAATATGCTCACAAGTTTAACTCGTAAGTTAAGGGATTTTCCAGTCTATCAGTGGTGCCAATTCAACCTGATGTCTGGCTAACCAGCTGGATGCTTCCCCTGTTGTCATCCAAAGTAAGTGTTCTTCAACACACTTTAGACCTCTGTAGTACTTGAACATTTCATTGTTGTCCAAGTATGTCTCCAGTGGCACTTGTACAATCCCATTGTTTTACTGGCATGATAAACCCACGTTTACATCCCACAGAAGTCAATGGAATTTTATCAGATGGCCCTAGCAGGCAACTCAACGAGTTGTTCCGTCCTTCCCTTTGCACCAGACTGCGGTGCAATCTATCAGCCTTACGATCCCGTAGTGCTCACACAGGCAAAAAGCATGAAACCAGTCAGTGGAGATGTCGCCTACCATGGTTTGCTGAACCATTTCCTAAAGATGTTAATAACCTGATGTTCTTTTGTTTTGCATCTTTTTATGCAGGTTGTTTACATCCAACACTTTTGATGTTATTAGTGACGATGCTTTCATGGGCCTTCCTCATCTAGAATATTTGTGAGTGGACAAAAGTATATTTCCTGGCATTACTGAGTAGAGTGGGTGGGCTTCCAAGTTCCAGGCATTGCTTTGACCAGAATAACTTTACGACCCATTACAGGTTCATAGAGAACAACAGCATTAAGTCAATTTCAAGAAATACTTTCAGAGGACTGAAATCTTTAATTCACCTGTAAGTAAAGTGGTTGAATATATTGCTTGGTGTATTTCATATAGTAACTGAACCACTGTGTTGTTTAATTTTGCATTTTGATATATAGCTGGTTTGCATTTGTTTAGGCAGTATTAATAGTAATTTCCTTAGAACGTTGACCTTGTGTTTCCACCAAAGATTCCAAACTGTGGTATGCGTAAAAGGCTGGGACCCAAACACCTTCCAAGCAGAACATGTTTGGCAGTAGCTCCCTGACTTTCTCTGTTCAGAGCACTGGGGATTTCCAACTGAGCATGTGGGAGCGGTGAGAAAGCAGGATGGGTCGGGAAGCTTGGCACTGACAAGGCGAGTCCCAGTTTGGGACTTGGAGGTGAGGAAGGTGGGAGCCGTGGTCAGCGCTGAGGTGCCACGGTGATGAGAGGCTGAGGGGTGGGCGCACACCTCTCCCCACGTACCCCAGTCTGCCCAGGATCCGGGAGAAGACTGCAGCCGTTCCTGGAGCCTCGGGCATGCTGCAGCCCCCTCGCTGCACCAGCCAAGGAGGGAAAATAGTCAAAGGTGCTCTGGATGCCAATGCAGCGGCAAGGAGCAGCGCTTCCTATGCTCGCCCCGGCAGAGGCATTTCTCACGCTGTGCTCAGCAGGTGAAATGCACGCTGCCAACAAACACCTGGAACATTTCCCTGCAAACACAAGAGTCGCATCCTCATGCTCTGAGCTAGCGAGACAGTTTTTAGACAGGCTTTTGTCTCTTACCTTACATCAAGTTTATATTTAGCAATAATTTTATTTTAGTAAGCAATAAATTTATTGAAAACAGAGTATGTACTGTGAGAAAACAAAAAATACAAAAATACTGTAAGAGAAGGAGGCTAAAACATCTGGGGTGTGCCTGACATGGGTTTATACCCAGCTCTGAGCATTTGCATTCTGAAGCATATATCCTGGGGGGTCTGCCACAGGCAGGGGAGTGGACTCTGTCCTTTTGGCCTTAATGTAATAACCTCCAAGAGGGTTTTGAAACAGGGTCATTTAACTTTTTCTGTTGTATATTTTGACACAAGAGAGAAAGTAAAGGTTCCATTTTAAATAGTTAATACATAAATATAATAGTTGAATTGCAATTCACCACATCCTTCACCGCATAGTAAATGTACCATAAGCCACTTTACTCTTCCCTTTTTTGGTCAGAACAGACAAGACTGACAGCTGGCTGAAACCCAGCCTACTGTGACTACTCATGTAGATAAAGTTACTGATAGAATGGCTCTAGGTCTGAGGAGGAGGAAAGAGAGAGGAGAGGGAAAAAGGCATATAAACAGGCTGTGCACATCCCATAAAAATCCATGTTAGAGGTATAGGGGTAATTGTAGCATTGTTAATAAAGGCAGATAATTGGATAAGGCTGGTAATTGGGACCCTATCTTCAGAATATTTATGCACATGAATAGCTTTATATTCACAAATGGGTCCACTACATTATTTATCATATTCATTTACTTATTTAGTAGCTGTTGCTGTCAGTGAGCAAATTGCTTCTCTAACACAGAGGAAGGCACAGTTTCTTCTCCACAGAGCGTACAGTCCAAGAGTAACATTTTGTCTTGCCTGTTATGTTGGTTTCTGGGGATGCTTCAGCAGTTTTGCAAGAGAAAACACATACAAAAGCTAGAACCACATTTGAGGAGCCACTGCTGTTTGCATGTGGTTGCACGCACGATTTTGGGACCTAGATTTGTGCATCATGCTGCTATTGTGCATGGAGTGCTATTCATAAGGACAATGAGAAATTTTCAGAAAATAACTGCAAAGGCAGGTCCATTAACCACAAAATGGGACTAGTTTCATCTGCTCGCAGAGCCACTCCCCACCCTTTGGGGAAAATTGCACATGCATGTTAAGAATAATCATTTGGCACCCTGAGGCGTTTCTCATTTAAGAAACAGGAGAGTACTTGCAGACATAAAAAATATTTAAAAGAATCATAGTAAATAAGCATACAAGTGAGTTGCATGAAGTTAGAGGAGACGATTAACTTTGTTCTGTGTATTCTGTTCACTTCCTTTTCACAACATAACCTTTGCCATGCAGTAAGCTATCCAAACATTTGTACTTTTATAATGCAATTAACTTTGATAATTATAGTGTGTCCTCATTGTAAAACAGAGACATCTAGTATTTATTGTTATGCAACACAATTTTTCTTCTCCTCAGAGTAGATGTAAGAACAGAAAAAATAAAGAAAAATAGCACTTTTTAAACTAATTTGCTAATATAATGTCAAAAACTTACAGTTAGGATTGGACAATAATTTCTATGCACAATATATAATTTTGATTACATTTCTTTCAGAACTGCGACCATAAGTTTAACTGCATGTTTGATTCAACCTTTACTCTCTTATTATAAACCAAATACCATATACAGCACCATCTAGGAAAGCCAGTGTTTTCTAATATATAAGTATGCTTTTTTAACAGTGGAATATAAAATGCATAATTTTAATCCAAAAATTGACAAATGCGTAAACCTTGTCTAAATTTTTCTGTCAGTCATATTCCCATGGCAGTGGTGAACCACTCCTACTTCTAAGTACATCATCATACACAGTTTGCTATATAATAATATATAAAGAATATATAGGGCATTAGGCCTGCCTCAGCTTGCAAGTGTGAGTTACCTGACTTTTAAGGAATTGCTCTTGAGCATAAAATTAAGCACGTGATACGTATACCAAACAGTGTTACAATCAGATGTACGCTGAAAGTGGTGAGCTCAGAATGGACTAACGGCATCTTACTATTCCCGATAAGGAAAATACTTAATTTTAAATGAGGCAGCAGACCTAGTACGTCTGGGCCTGTTCTTGAATTTAGGCATATGCCTAAGTGGCTTTGCTTGGCCAGAGAAATTGTGATTAATAAATAACTTTGATGTTTACAAGCGAAAACAGAAGAGGTTCTAAGTCTTACTAGCTACAGATTCTGACTGGGATCTTAAACTAGAATGATTTCTTTCTATTTTCATTTCTTCTCATAAGTAATAAATAATTTTGTTAATCGAAAGAAGCGTAAGCTATCCTCTACACTGTTATGCTTTTCCTGTCATGCTCTCAGTGATATCTCAGAGAAGCCAGACCTTTGGTGGACTCATACAGCCATGTCTCGCTGAAATGTAATATATAGCTCGTTCAAAGCCTGCTCACGTTTCCTCATCACTTTTACTAGTTAGAATATTCACTGAATTTAAAGGAGTTTTCCCAACATTAAAAACTGGGAATTAATGGCAGTTTTTTGCTGTTGTCATACACACATACGTACACACACACACGCACATTCCAGGAAAGCGATTCATGCTGATCAGCAATTTCTTGTCTATTACTGCATATTTCCAAAAACTATGAGCTAAACCTTAAGTCCCATGGAATGAAACCTAGTATTGAGATTTTTCTTGCAGAAGAGATACAAGAAAGTGGGGAAATTGCAGTAATGTGAACACCATGCATTGGTAGCTCATAAGGAAAACATCAGTAGATCAAATCATGACTAATTGTTTTAAAATAATGGTGTTGGCAAAACGCCAGAGGTGACTGCACTTTTTACACTGCTAAGTGAAGTATTGTAAATGCTGCAAGGCTGCCAAAGAGCGAAAAGGCAGAAGGAGGCATGGCATTTTAGTGGAAGAAAAAATCACAAAGTCAATGAACTATTCATAAATGCAATCTTTTAGAACTAAGTGCTGGGGAATACCAGGGTTCCTCACCTTAAGGAAGAAAAAGCCACACAGTATTACACCTTGCAAAAATGTGTGATTTCATGAACTAGCACTCATACTGAAGTATCTTCTTTTACAGGAGTCTCGCAAATAATAATCTCCAATCACTTCCGAAAGACATATTCAAAGGCTTGGATTCTTTAACAAATGTGTAAGAAAACAATTAATTAATCTATTAATTATACTAAAAATATAAAGAGATTATTTTAGAGGACATTCTGAGTAACGATTCAAACTGAGAGCCAGCAATGGAACTTTTTACTGGGTAGAGACTACCCAATATGGGTAGGCTTGGTTTTTGTCTACTGTTGTGGATAATTTGCTTTAGTTTTGAATATTCCACCAGTTATAAAGACAAGTAATATTTTTAGTAGTTATGTAAGAGAGCTGCACATTCATTAAGAGTGAATAAGAAGGAAGTATCCTTAGGGATGCATGAGAGAGCATGGAGGGGGAGGGGAGGGTGGGAGAAATTTAATGGAGTAACATTTCTACGTGAAAATAATTTCTGAGAAGGCTATCTTTTATCACAAAATCATGTGTCTTAGTAAGTACCATATCCCATAGTAAATCTAATTGCAACCAAACCAAAACATGAACTTATTTAAATATGTAACTTAGATACCAGTAAAAATCCACAGTGTAGATAAACAGATAAATCCTATAGTTGCTTCACTGAAATATGTCCTGTTTACAACACACCAAATTCTGGTTCACCTGATTTGGGACAATGAGCGCAGAACATCCTTTGCCTGCTCCCTGTATTATGAAGGTAGGCTGAATTCCTAGTGTAGAGCTGCAGCAGCAAGCTGTGGAGATGCTCAGTCCGTCTGGTAGCGTTCCTTGGCATGACTGATCATGGCCAGGTGGTTACACAGTCTGGTCCTGGCGCTTGCCTGTTCCTGTACACACCATCTGAAATCTGACTGAAGACAGCTGTAAAAGACTTGAACAGAGCTCCTTTGCTTGTGTCTCCTAAAGCCCTAAATGAGTATGGCTAAAGGAGACAGCAAATACTGACTGGCTGACCATCAGGTTATATTCATTCCGGTTTTCTTATCTAAATGCTCTTATTGAGAAAGAGTAGTCCAAAAGAAACAACCTCCTGAAATATGTGGCCAACAGTTTGGTAGGCTTTTGTGTACCCGTAAACTTGGAGAAATCAACAAAAATTTCCTACTAATCATCAAGTTCTCCTGGATTACCTTAATATAATTAAATCTGTGTGGGTTCTGGTATGCAGACATAACTACAGGTCAGGATAAATGAAGGCAGGAAGGCATCAACTGAGAATAAAGAAGAGGGCACGTATTTAACAAGAGCCCA